>Ga0315336_1000341_pt1 | contig 147606 bp, 135 predicted proteins | sample ASW5metaG_FD_204512 | JGI IMG/M metagenome (GOLD analysis project Ga0315336, IMG submission 204512) | Ammonia-oxidizing marine archaeal communities from Monterey Bay, California, United States - ASW #5 | ecosystem: Environmental > Aquatic > Marine > Intertidal zone | place: USA: California... | reverse complement strand
ACATCACCACGTTGTTGAGCGACGCACGCGGCTTTCGCAAGGCGGTCGACGAGTTGGTACAGCCCCATGCCGGCGTCCGCATCGACAAAGTCGCGGCGATCGAGGCCAGGGGGTTCATCCTGGGCGGCGCCGTGGCGCATCAGTTAAGCGTTGGCTTCGTACCGATCCGCAAGAAAGACAAGCTGCCGTTCGATCGGGTGAGCCAGAGCTATCAACTCGAATACGGCAACGACTGCATCGAGGTTCATGTCGATGCCATTACGCCTGGCGAAAACGTGCTGTTGGTCGACGATTTGATTGCCACCGGCGGGACCATGGAAGCGGCGGTCCAGCTCATTCGGCGGGTCGGCGGCGAAGTGGTCGGCTGTTCCTTCATCGTCGACCTGCCCGATTTGGGCGGCCGGGCGCTGTTGGAGAAAATGGGCCTCAAAATCCAGACGCTCTGCTCGTTCGAAGGCGCCTAGAAACCCGCCCTAAGTTAGATTCTCCTCGAAAAACGGCAGCGTGCGGCTCAGGGCCAGTTTGGCCGTGGATTCATGATATTGGCCGCGTTGATCGCAGTTGAAGCCGTGGTCGGCGCCTTCGTAGACGAAGATTTGTACTTCCGGCCGGGAGGTGCGGATTTTCTCGATGTCGTCGAGCGGAATGCTCTTGTCGAGTTCGCCGAAATGCAGCATCACCGGCGCCCCGGGCCTCTCCTGCAAGTGCGGAATGATCTGGCCGCCATAATAGCCGACACCGGCATCGATATGGCCCGGCAACCGGCAACAGGACACATAGACCACCGAGCCGCCCCAGCAATAGCCGACGATGCCGACTTTGCCGCCGGCGCGCGCCGCTTCGGCCGCGGCGGCGACGTCCTTGATGACAAGATCGAGGTCGCAGCCGGCCCGAAACTCGCGGCCCGCGGTCATATCGTTGGGGGTATAACCCAACTCGACGCCACGCTCGACACGGTCATAGATCGCCGGCGCGATGGCCAGGTAGCCTTCCGCCGCATAGCGGTCGCAGACGTCGCGCATGTGGCTGTTCACGCCAAAAATTTCTTGGATGACGACAAGGCCGGCTTTGGTGTCGCCCGTCGGCGCCGCCCGGTAGGCAGCCAATTCGTGACCGTCACTGGCTGTCAATGTGATCATCTCACCCATGGCGTCAAACTCCTCTTTCAAGCCGGCTTCGGATCTCGCAGCTTGATGATGCCGATGTTGATGACCGACATTACCACGTCACCGAGCTGATTGAGTACCTCGGTTTTGAACCTGACCGAGCCGATGTCGGGACGAGATCGCGAAGGGGTCTTCTCCAGGCAGGTTGATTTGACGTGCAACAGGTCGCCGGGGCGAACCGGCTTCAGCCATCGCATATCGTCGAAGCCGGGCGAGAACAAAAAGCCGCGATCGACGATGCCATGCTTGACGCTTAGGCTCATCATCACCGCCGCGGTGTGAAAGCCCGAGGCGACCAAGCCGCCGAACACGCTCCGTTCGGCCGCCACCGGATCGAGATGGAAGGGCTGGGGATCGAATTTGCGGGCGAATTCGATGATTTCGTCGGCGCTGACCGGCCGCGAACCGGAGGTCTTGGTGGCGCCGACTTCCAAATCCTCGTAGAAAATCACGATGCCGCCTCTTGCGCAGGGCGGCGGCCGAACATGCCGACGCCTTCGCACCACATGACGATTGCGTTGTCCTGGTCCAGGACCTCATGACGGTTGGTCAGGAAGCCGATAGCGGGACGCGAGCGCGACGCCCGTTTTTCCAATATCGTTGTACGCATATGCAGACGATCGCCGGCTTTCACCGGCTTGGTCCAGCGCAGGCGGTCCATGCCGGGCGCACCTTGGCTGACGGTATGGCTAAGAATGTTGTCGGCGAGCATGCGCATCATAAGCCCAACCGTATACCAACCCGATGCGACCAGGAGTCCGTCGGGATTGTCCGGCGTTATGGCGTCACTGAGATGGAAGGGTTGCGGGTCGTATTGACGCGCAAACGCAACCATTTCCTCTATTTCTACTTCATACGAACCATATTCTAGAACTTCGCCGACCGAAAAGTCTTCCCAATACCGCATGCTCGGAGTTGCCCTTAAGCGTTAAACCGAAACAACAGGACATCGCCGTCACGGACAATGTATTCGCGGCCTTCCAGGCGCATCAATCCGGCATCCTTGGCGCCGTTTTCGCCGTTGCATCCGACGTAGTCGCTGAACGTGATAGTCTCGGCACGGATAAAGCCGCGCTCGAAGTCGGTATGGATGGAGCCGGCCGCCTGTGCCGCGGCGGTGCCGTCGGCGACCGTCCAGGCACGCGATTGGTTGGGGCCGGCGGTGAAGAACGTGATCAAGCCCAACAATCGGTAGCCGGCTTGGATGACCCGGCTCAGGCCGGTTTCCGACAGGCCAAGATCGTTCAGAAAGTCACGCCGTTCGGCCGTATCTTCAAGCTGGGCGATCTCGGCTTCGATGGCGGCGCAAATAACCACGCATTCCGCGCCCTCGGTCGCGGCGCGCGCCGCGGCGCGTTCCGATAATTCATTGCCGGTCGCGGCGTCGTCTTCGTCGACGTTGCAGACATACAACACCGGCTTGGCGGTCAGGAGCTGCAGGCCGAGCCAGGCGCGGCGCTCATCGGCGGCGACGTCGACCAGGCGGGCCGGCTTGCCGTCGCGCAAGGCTGCCAACGCGCGCTCGACCAGTATTGTTTGTTTGACGGCCTCTTTCTCACCGCCGCGGACGCGCTTTTCCAGCGGGCCCTGACGGCGTTCCAGGCTTTCCATATCCGCCAGCATCAGTTCGGTTTCCACGGTTTCGGCATCGGCAATGGGGTCGACTTTGCCGTCGACATGGGTGACATCGGAATCCTCGAAACAGCGTAGAACATGAACGACGGCGTCGACTTCCCGGATGTTGTGCAGGAATTGATTGCCCAGGCCTTCGCCCTTTGAGGCGCCGCGCACCAATCCGGCGATGTCGACGAAGGTGAGCTGGGTCGGCACCACCTGTTTCGACTGCGCGATCGAGGCGATTTTTTGCAAGCGCGGGTCAGGCACGGCGACTTGCCCCAAATTGGGCTCGATCGTGCAAAACGGATAGTTGGCGGACTGCGCTTGGGCGGTTTCCGTCAAGGCATTGAACAGGGTGGATTTGCCGACGTTCGGCAATCCGACGATGCCACATCTAAAGCCCATTTCTGGTAAGATCTCCTAATCCTGACGGCCGTCGCCGGTGGTGGCTGCAGGCTTTTTCGGCTGATGGTCCGGCGGGTTCAAAAGTAGAGCCACCCGGGTCGCGAAGCCCGGATCGTCGCCACGTGCAAGAAGCGGCGCGGCACCGGCGATGGCATCGAGAAAAGGCTCGAGCCAGGCTTGGTCGGCCTTGGCGAAGTCGCCCAGCACGTGGCGCAGCACGCGGCCTTTGTCGCCGGGATGACCGATGCCGAGGCGAACGCGGCGATAGCCTTTGCCGATATGGTCATCGAGGGATCGCAGGCCATTGTGGCCGGCATGGCCGCCGCCAATCTTTACGCGCATCTTGCCGGCAACGAGGTCGAGTTCGTCGTGGAACACCACCACGTCGGTCGCGTCGATCTTGTAGTAGCGCAGCGCCTGGCCGACCGATTGTCCGGATTCGTTCATGTAGGTGGTCGGCTTCAGCGCCAAGGCCTTGGCGCCGTCCAGGCGGCCTTCGGCCAGCAGGCCGCGATGCTGGCGCCGGTAAGCCGAAAATCGATGGCGTTCAACGATGCGATCAAGTGCCGCGAAACCGATATTGTGCCGGTTGTTAGCGTGCTTGGGGCTCGGATTGCCAAGTCCAACGAGTAAAATCATAGGCAATGACCAAAATTTTCACGCGATCGGCCGTGAGGTGACGGCCGCTACCGAAAGGCATAAGCCTCAACAACGGCAAAGCCGGCCGCGCCGGTTCGGCGCGGCCATACCATAGTCGGTTTATTCTTCGCGTTCTTCCTCGGCGCCTTCTTCGTCTGATGCTTCGACGCCGTCCTCGCCTTCTTCGCCTTCTTCGCCTTCTTCGCCCTCTTCGTCTTCTGGCTCTTCGGCCACGGTCGGCGAGGCTACGGTGGCGATGGTGAAGTCACGATCGGTGATCGTTGCCGTTACGCCGTCGGGCAAGGGAATATCGCTGATGTGAATGGAATCGCCGATATCATAACCCTTCAGACTGGCTTCGATATATTCCGGGATCGCGCTCGCCGGGCACAACAGTTCGACTTCGTGGCGCACGACGTTTAGAACGCCGCCACGCCGCAGGCCGTCGCACTCTTCTTCGTCGATGAAGTTCACCACGACCATAATGGCAATTTCTGAATCCGCCGCGACACGGAAAAAATCCACATGCAAGGGGATGTCGGTCACCGGATGGAGTTGCACGTCACGCGGCAACACGCTCTGTTTCTTGTCATCGAGCTGCAATTCATAAAGCTTGCTGGTGAAGCCGCCTTTTTGCAGCTCCATCGTCAGCAGCCGCTGTTCGATGGTGACAATGGCCGGCTCGCGGCCATCACCATAAATGACCGCCGGTACCTTGCCGGCGCGACGCAATGCACGGGAGGCCCCCTTGCCAGCCCGCTCCCGCGCTGCTACCGGGAGGTTGTCAAAATCTGCCATGCCTCTATCTCCTTATCGGCAAAATCCGCGCCTGCCTCCAGGGGTGTCGGCACGGTTCGCGCACAGACCGGCACGCCATCGGCCGGTCCGCCGCAATTCATCAGTCAAACAGGCTCGATACCGACGACTTGTCACTGATCCGTCGCATCGCCTCGCCAATCAACGGCGCGATGGTCACGTGCTGGATTTTGTTCGAGGCGCGAATGGCTTCCGTCGCCTGAATGCTATCGCTCGTCACCAAGGCGTCCAACACCGACGACGACACACGTGATACCGCTCCGCCCGACAACACGCCATGGGTGACGTAGGCACAGACGGAGTTGGCACCGTTTTTCATCAACTCTTCGGCGGCATTACAGAGCGTCCCGGCACTATCGACGATGTCGTCGATCAGAATGCAGTGGCGCCGATCGACGTCGCCGATGATGTTCATGACTTCCGAAACCCCGGCCCGTTCGCGGCGCTTATCCACGATCGCCAAGTCGGCGTCAAGTCGTTTTGCCACATAGCGCGCCCGGCGTACGCCGCCGACGTCGGGCGATACGACCGTTAAGTCTTCGCCGTCGAAGCGGTCCTTGATATGGCGCACCAGGACCGGCGCGGCATACAAATGGTCGGTTGGGATATCGAAGAAGCCTTGGATCTGTTCGGCGTGCAAATCGACCGTTAGGACCCGGTTGGCGCCGGCGGTTTGGATCAGGTTGGCCACCAGCTTTGCCGAAATCGGCGTCCGCGGGCCCGGCTTGCGGTCTTGGCGCGCGTAGCCGAAATACGGCAACACGGCGGTAATGGTTTGCGCCGACGCCCGTTTCAAGGTGTCGATGCAGACCAACAATTCCATCAAATGGTCGTTGGCCGGGCACGACGTCGACTGGATGACGTAGACATCCTCGCCACGCATGCTTTCCTCGACTTCGACGAACACTTCCATGTCGGCGAAGCGCCGAATGTTGGCCCGCGTCAAGGGCGTGTCGAGATAGGCGGAAATCGCCTCTGCAAGAGCGAGGTTGCTGTTGCCGGAAAGAATTTTCATGGGGCGGTCATTGCAGGCTGGAGGAGTGTCTGTTCGGGTCGCGGCGGACTGTAAACCAGCCGTGCAGTGCTGTAAATGTCGGAAACGAACGGCGCGCAACGGGGTGCAATCTTCGCCAATAGGAGCGGTTACTTCCGCGTCTTGGATTTACCTTGTTTTTGCTTCTTTTCGAGCAATTGTAGGATGCCGTCGGCCGACCCTTCGGCGACCAGGGTGGCCACTTCGCCCCAGCGCCGATCGAGCCGTCCTTTGGGCAAATTGTCGCCGAGCCGTACCTTGCCGATTTCACGGCCCTGCGAATCGTAGAGGATCCAGGCGACGTCCACGCGTTCCTTGTCGCGGGTTTTTTGGCCGACCCGGACAAAACCGCGCACCACAAAGGCACCGTCTTGCTCAGCACTTGCCAACTGCAGATCGCGCCGCAAAAGGCTCGCTTTCAGCGCGTCGGTGAGAGAAACCCGGCCATCGCCCGGCGCGCCTTCGACCGGCACAATCAGTAATTTCACGCTATATGGCGACAGGATTTCCGTCACGCCGCCGAGCATGCCGTCGATCTTCGATGCCGCGTCGGCCGCCAGCGCACCGAGAATCTTGCGATCGGCGACCCACCAGCGATCGGCCGGCACCACATGCTGCTGTTGGATCGTACCGGCTTCGCGGCCTTCCGGATCACGCACTTGCCATTGCACGTCCAGATGCAGCCGATCGCCATCCAGGCGTTGCGCCAGGATGGCGCCTTGCAGGCGGTAGCGGTTGGCGGCGGCCGACTCGGTCATCGCCGCGATGCCGCGGTCGCGCAAATCGGACGCCAGCAACTCTGCCAACTGACGGGTCGCTTCCTCCGGCTCGCCGGACAACGGATCGACGACCAATGCCGTCCGCGGACCGGGGGACGTCGCCGGCAGCGGTTTGTGTTCGGGCTGAAACGGATGCGGCAACGGTTGGCAGGCGGCCAACAAAAACGCTGCGGCGGCCAGGCCAAGCCCGTATTTAGGGGCACTGCCGCGCGGCCCCTTCGCGAACATTTGCCTAAACCAGAACACAGCTCACCACCAACCCCAAAAACACAACAAACAGGAAGATCACCAGATAAGGCATAAAAATCACACGCGCTGCAAGTCCAACGCGGCCTTGGACAAGGGCTCCGAACCCGATTCCGTCACCGCGACGGTACGGCCGAGTGTCATGGCATGGCCGGTGTCGCTGTCCATCAGGATCATATGGAGAAAAAACACCATGTTCGGCGCCATAATGGTTGGATTTCCTTCGTAAAACATGGGCCAATCCATCCAGTTTGGCGCAAACGTGGTGCCAAGCGAATAGCCGCAGGCATTCAAACGATGATCCGCCAAGCCAAGGCCATCGAAGATGCCGGCATGGGCCGCAAAGACTTCAGCCATGCTGGCGCCCGGCCGGACCGCGGCCTCGCAGGCCAAGAGCGCCTGCCGGCAGGCATCGAACAGGGTCAGATGGCGAGCATTTGCCTCACCGACAATGATCGTCCGCATCAGGCAGGCATGATAATGGCGATAGCACCCGGCGAATTCGAGCGTTAGTTGATCTTGTTCCGACAGGTGGCGGCGCCCACTGAAATACCGGCAAAGCAGGGCGTCGCGACCCGACCCGATGATGAAGGGATTGCCCGGATAGTCGCCGCCGCCGGCAAATACCGCCCCTTGCATCGCTGCCAGGATGTCGCCTTCGAAGGCGCCGGCACCGGCGGTCTGCAGCGCCGCTTCCAGGGCCGCGTCCGCCAATTCCGCGGCCCGGCGAACATAGGTCAGTTCGGCCGCGCTTTTGGTCAGGCGCAGCCGGCTGACCAGGGTCGATTGATCTTCCAGGCGGCAAAAGCCGTCCAAGGCCGCGGCGACGCGCTGGCCGTTGTGCGCGGTTAGGCCGTAGGCTTCCCATTCGATGCCGATGCGGCCGCGCTGACCGCCGAACTCGGCGACGATGTCGCGAAGCAGTTGTGCCGGCTCGGCATTCTCGGTATCGCGCCAAATCCGGATATCGTCGATGACCGAGGTGTGCTCGGCCTGTCGCAGGTCCGGTGCCCGCGTCAGCAACACCATGCGGCCATCGACCGTCAGGTAGAGGCATTGGAAAAACACATAGCCAAAGCTGTCATAGCCGGTCAGGTAATACATGCTCTCTTGGCGGAATATCAACAAACCGTCCAGGCCTTGTTCGGCCAACGCGGTGCAGGTCCGCGATTGCCGCTCGCGTAGTTCCTGGTTGGTGAAATGGATGGCCATGATTGCGCGCCGTCGGCTTTGTCTGGTGGAAATGCTTCAATATAGGCCGCGGCCCGTGGGATCAATCAGCCGGTTAGGCAGATCGCGGAAATTTGTCGCCCGTAGTCGGGCTCACCATCGAGCGTGGCGCGGCGATAGCTGAAGAATTGATCGGCCTCCTGGCGGGTGTCGCGGCCTAGGTCCGCGACGACGGCGAGACCGGCCTCGCCGAGGCGCATGGCGGCATAGCCCGGCAAATCGAACATATGATGGCCACCACGTATCGACGGCGAAAAGTACTGTTCGGCGGCGCCGTCACGGGCAACGAACGGTTCGGGAAATTCCGGACCGACCTCATAGGAGTGCTTGCCGATCGTCGGGCCGATGGCGGCGATGATGCGTTGGCGACGGGCGCCGAGCGCCTCCATTGCCGCGACCGTTGCTTCCAGGACACCGTCCAAGGCGCCGCGCCAGCCGGCGTGGGCGGCGCCGACGACAGCGGCCGTCGGATCTGCGAACAAGACCGGCGCGCAGTCAGCGGTCAGAATGCCTAGCGCCAGTCCCGGTCGGGCGGTGACCATGGCATCGGCCCGCGGCCGCCGGTCGTCGTCGAACGGCACCGTCACGGTGACGACGTCGGCGCTATGGCATTGAAAGAGTGTCAGCAAGTCGGTCGCGGCAACGCCGATTTCATTTGCGACCCGGCCGCGATTTTTCCTGACGGCACGCTTGTCGTCACCGGAGCCCAGGCCGCAATTGAGGCTGCCGTACAATCCTTCCGACACGCCGCCTTGGCGTGTGAAAAAGCCGTGGCGGACCGCAGATGCCGGTTTCAGTTTCGGACTTTGCAGCATGGGACTCCTCCTATGATTCTGCAAACGGCGGCAAGGATGAGCCACCGTCAGTAATCGCCATGGCCTTGAACAGGTCGCCCATCGCGGCGCGGTCGGTCAAGCGCCGGTGGCCGCTGATTAACTGCTCGCGCTGGCCTGCGTCCGCATTGGCCAAAAGCCGCTGAAGACGGAGGTCGATGCCAAGGCCTTGCAAAAATGCGCGTTGCGTCATCGGGCCGGATACCGTCATGCCGGCGCGGCGGGCTGCTGCCGCCAAGCCGGCGAAATCCACATGCGCGGTGATATCGGCTTGACCGGGGTCGCTGAGCACCGGATGGAAGCGATGGTTGCGAACCGCTTGCAGGCTATTGCCCGTGGCACTTTCCGACGGACCGTAATCGATGATCAAAAGCGCGCCGGATTGCGCGCGCAAGCGGCTGCAGACTTGTTCGACAATAGCCGTCGCCGCCGGGCAGGTTTCAGCAACCGCGCCGTCGCTGGCACCTTGCAGGGGTACAGTAACGGTGGCCGGCGCCGGGTCTGTCACAAAACACAGGGCGTCGCCGGTGCCTTCGCGGCCGACGCGACGCTCATGCCAGGCCGCGCCTTGTTTGACATATTGGCGGATCGGCAATGCGTCGAAAAATTCATTGGCGATGAAAATCGCCGGGCCTGCCGCAACCGAGTCCAACCCGTCATGCCAAGTCACCGGCGAGCCGGCCAGGCGCGCTTTTTGCTGGTCGCGCATGCCCGGGCTCGCCTCGACCAAGGCAACCTCAAGCGCGTCCGCCAGGGCAGGTACGGCACGGGCGATGGCGCGCAGGGCGTCGGCCATCAGCGTGCCGCGCCCGGGCCCGAACTCGACCAATCGGACCGGCTCGGGCAAGGCCAACTGGCGCCAGGTTTCCACCGCCCAAAGGCCGATCAGTTCGCCGAACATCTGGCTTATTTCCGGTGCGGTGATGAAGTCGCCCGCCCGCCCGATCGCCGGCTGGGTGACGTAATAGCCATGATCGGGATCGGTCAGGCAGGCCGCCACGTAGTCGGCAACGCTGATCGGGCCGTCACGGTCGATTTGTTCGAGCAATCGCTGCAATAGGGACGTGCTCATGGCTGCATTCATCGCCGGCTAACCGCGGCGCAGCGACCAGCCGATAAAGCCCAGGCCGACCAGCATCATCGGCACCGATAGCCATTGGCCCATGGTGCTACCGCCGGACAAGAATCCGATATGGGCGTCAGGCTGGCGGAACAATTCGCCGATCATGCGGGCCACGGCATAGCCTGCGAGAAACATTCCGGTCAGCAGGCCGCGCCGTTTCAGGCCACCGAAGCCGTAGACGGCAATGAGGCCGATGCAGCCAACACAGAGGCCTTCCAAACCGGCTTGGTAAAGCTGGCTCGGATGGCGCGGTTCAGGGCCGCCGCCTGGAAAAACCATGGCCCACGGCACGTCGCTCACGCGGCCATAGAGTTCGCCATTGATGAAATTGGCAAGCCGGCCAAAAAACAGGCCGATCGGCGTCACCGCGGCCATCAGATCGCTCAACCCGAATACCGGCAACCGGCGGACCCAGGCAAATAACAGAATGGCCGCGCATACGCCCAGCATGCCACCGTGAAAAGACATGCCGCCGTGCCACATGGCCGGAATTTCCAGAGGATTTTCGAAATAATAGCCTGGCCGGTAGAACAACACGTAGCCGCTGCGGCCGCCCAATACGACGCCGAGCGTCGCCCAAAGCAGGAAATCATCGGTGACGGCGGGTTTGATGCCCGACTCTTCTCGCGCGGCGAGCCGCAGGATGAGGCGCCAGCCGATCAAAATGCCGGCAACATAGGCCAACGCGTACCAGCGCAGTGCGAACGGGCCAATTTCAACGATGATCGGATCAATGGCGGGAAACGGAATAACCGGCAGCATCGGACGGTTATACGGCATCGGGCGTGCCGTGCAAGCACCGCAATGGCGCCCTATCCGCAACACGGCGAATTTGCTAGAGAAGTCTCTGGGGCTGCGTAAATCGGCGGTCCAGCAAGCGTGGGGTGATCGTGATGCAATCGGAAAATCGTTTTCTGGATGACTTGGCCGAAGTGGCAACCGGGGCGATCGGCACATTGCAAGGGCTCAAGGCGGAAGTCGAAGCCTTGGCACGTCAGCAAGTCGAGCGATTGCTGGCCGACATGGATCTTATCCACCGCGATGAGTTCGAAGCAGTGCAGGCCATGGCGCGCCTGGCGCGCGAGGAAAACGAACGCCTCGCGGCCGAACTTGCCGAGCTGAAAGCAGCACTCGCCGGCTTGTCACCGCCGCCGGATGGCGAAGAATAGGCCGTCTGTTTTCGGCGTCTTGGATCTAATTGACTCTACATCTATGTCAATTCTTGCTGTCAGCCACAAAATGTATGTATAGTTGCGCCAACCGCCGCGGATTTGCGGCCGGCAACAACGACAATCCAAGTTGCCGTGTCAAACGGCCGAATGGGGGCGCGTAAAATGGCGCAGATGCAAGCGGTGGAACACCAACAATGGGCGAATCCGTTGGATGTGATCGAACGGTTCGTGAGCCAGCACGATTGGCTGAGCGACCGCCAGGGTGACGATGAACTGACGGTTGCCGTCGCCGGCAGTTGGTCGGATTACAATCTCTGGTTCTCGTGGCGCCCCGACGACGCGGCGCTGACGTTCGCCTGCGCCTACGAAATGAAGATTCGCCACGACAAACAGCAGCCCCTGCATAGCCTCATTGTGTTGCTGAACGAGAAACTGACGCTCGGTCATTTTGATCTTTGGGAACAGCCCGGTCTATTGTTGTTTCGCCAGGCGCTTCTGCTGCGCGGCAGCAATGGTCCCAGCGAAGAGCAGATCGAGGACCTGGTGGAAATCGCGCTCAATGAATGCGAGCGCCATTTTCCGGCCATTCAGTTCGCATTGTGGGGCGGCAAATCGCCGCGCGATGCGATTCAGGCGGCGATGCTGGAAACCGTGGGCGAGGCCTGAACGCACCGGTCGCCGCCCCGAAGGAGCGAGGACGGGGATGGATATCGGACAGGTTTTGTTGGTCGGCTGCGGCAAGATGGGCGGCGCGCTGCTTGATGGTTGGCTTGCCCGCGGCTTGTCGCCAAGCGACGCGATTGTGGTCGAACCGGGTCCCGGCGCCGAGCATGCGCGCGCGACCGGTGCCGCCGTGCATGGCGATGCCCCTGGGCTGCCGGTGGACTTGGCGCCGACTGTCACGGTATTCGCCGTCAAACCACAGAATATGGCCGCGGTGGCGCCGGCCTACCGGGTTTACGCCGGGCGCGGATCGGTGTTTTTGTCGATCGCGGCGGGCACGCCGATTGCCGCATTTGAAAATTTCCTTGGTGCCGACACTGCCATCGTCCGCTCGATGCCGAATACGCCGGCGGCGATCGGCCAGGGCATGATTGTCGCCTGTCCCAACGGCCAAGTTACGGACGTGATGCGCCAGGCCTGCGACCGGCTGCTTGGGGCGGTCGGACGGGTTGCATGGATCGACGACGAAACCCACATGGATGGTGTGACCGCGGTTTCCGGCAGTGGCCCAGCCTACGTTTTCTGGCTGATCGAATGCTTGGAATCCGCCGGCATCGCGGTTGGATTGCCGGCGGAACTGGCACGGCAATTGGCTTTGGAAACCGTCGCCGGCGCCGGTGCGTTGGCCCGGGACGCGGCCGAGGATCCGGCGACGCTTCGCCAAAACGTCACCAGCCCGGGCGGTACCACGGCCGCGGCCTTAGAAGTCTTGATGGCAGAAGATGGCTTGGGGCCCCTAGTGGCACGGGCGGTCGACGCGGCGACCAAGCGGTCGCGCGCACTGGCCTGATCGTCATCGCGATTTGAACGGAGAACAGCATGGCAAAGAAAATCGATATGCCGAAAGCGGCCATGGATGCCGCCTTGACCTTGGCAGCCTTGCAAGGCTGGCGGCACACCACATTGCGCGATATTGCCGAGGCGGCCAACCTGAGCCTGTCGGAGCTCTATCAGCATTATCCGTCGAAAGGCGCCATTTTGGCAGCGATCATGCGCCGGACCGATCAAACCCTGTTGGATTCTGCCGACATCGGCGAAGGTGAGACGGTAAGAGATCGGCTTTTTGACGTTATCATGCGGCGCTTTGACGCCATGGCAGGCCATCGCGACGCGATCCGCGCGATCGTCAAGGACGTGGGCCGCGATCCGTTGGCGATCACCTGTCAGCTCGGCCAACCCTTTCGCCGCTCCATGGTCTGGATGCTGGAAGCGGCGGCGTTGGATTCCGGCGGCTTGCGGGGCGCCGTTCGCATCCGCGGATTGGGCCTGCTTTATCTTTCGGTTCTGCGCATCTGGCTCGACGACGACAGCGAGGACATGTCGAAGACCATGGCGGCGCTTGACCAGCGCCTGAAGCGCATCGATCGTGTGCTCGGTTCGCTGCCGGGATGTGGCAGGCGGTCACATCCGGCCGAGGCGGAACCTGTGGAAGCCTGAACAAACGGGTCAAAAGGGGCGGCGGGTGAACGAGATATCCTTTGACGATTTCTTGAAAGTCGACATTCGTGTCGGCACCATCGTCGATGTTCAAGCTTTTCCCGAGGCGCGCCGGCCGGCGCTAAAGCTTTGGGTCGATTTGGGCCCGGAAATCGGCGTCAAGAAAACTTCGGCGCAAATTACCGAAGGCTACGACCAGGCCGAACTGATAGGCCGGCAGGTCGCCGCGGTGGTCAATTTTCCGGCCAAGCAAATCGGCAAGTTCATGTCGGAGATCCTGGTTCTCGGATTTCCGGACGGCGAGGGCCAGGTGATCATGATCGCGCCCGATCGGCTGGTTCCGAATGGCGGTCGTCTATTCTAATTCGCGCGAAATAATCGAAAAATTGAAATAATATTTATCGAAATAAAACTCATGATAATTTGTAGTAAATCTTCGGCTTAACGAAATTTTATTGTGACATGTGACAATAATAGAGTTGCTCGTATTGTAGTGAGTGCGAAATGTCCGCCGCTAAAAAAATTGTCATGCACGACATCGACAAAGCGCTCTTTATTCGCAATCAAGGCTTGTTCAAGGCCGAATTGCGGGATATGCGCGACGAAGACATCAAAATGCGGCTGGCGACGCGCCGCTGGATGGAGATGGAAAACCGCAAGGAGCTGAGTTGGCAAGAAGTCCTGGCGCGGACGGAATTGGAGCGTCGGCAGAAGCGCCGCCCGGACTTGTTCCAAGTCATAAGCCTTGAATCGGAACTATGGCACGCACGCCTCAAACTGAAAAAAGCACAGGTCACGACGGCGGCGGTGGCCGTTCTGGCTTTCACCGCGTTGGCGCTGTTGGTGTTCTTGTGGGCGGGCGGCAGTGAAATAATCGGCCAATGGCTAACGGCCGCGATCGAGTTGACTTCCCAAAAAATCTCTGGCTTGAACGGACTAATTAAAGGCTGGTTTGCCAAATTGCGGTGGTGATTGCCGCCGGCGGGTTTAATTAATAGGGCGGCCAGCTTATATAAGCCGGTCAAATGACCCCGTATTCTCCGAAACTGCTTTGACCTTTGGCTGTCTCGATCCAGTCGTCCCTGTTTGTTGTCTTCGGCCTTCTGTTGTTGATTGCCGGCGGCGAACTGCTGGTTCGCGGCGCGGTGTCGTTCGCGGAACGCATGGGCGTGTCGAAACTGATTATCGGGTTGACCGTGGTGTCCCTCGGTACCTCGGCGCCGGAACTGGTAGTTTGCCTGAAGGCGGCGTTTGCCGGCTTGCCCGGTATCGCGCTTGGCAACGTGGTCGGCTCCAACATTGCCAACGTGTTGCTGGTGCTTGGCTTGCCGGCCATTATTTGCCCCATAATTTGCGACATGACGGCGGTGCGTCGCGACGGCGTCTTGATGGCTGCCGCGTCGGTGATATTTCTCGTGCTTTGTTGGCTCGGACCACTTGGCATCGTGCATGGCGGTGTTTTGTTCTTGTTGCTGATTGGATATTTTTTCTATACGTATCACAATTTGCCATCGAGCGAGGAACGCAGGGCCGCCGTCGCGACTGAGGAAATCGAACATCATATGCCGCGTGGCGGCGGCCTATCGCTCGCATTCATCGTGATCGGCGTCGTCGCGTTGGTCATCGGATCGCGCCTGTTGGTCGACGGCGCCGCCGATATCGCTCGCGCTTTTGGATTGTCGGACACGGTTATCGGCATCACCCTGGTGGCTGTTGGCACCTCTTTGCCGGAATTGGTCACCACGATTGTCGCGGCACTGCGCCGGCATGCCGACGTCGCCGTCGGCAACGTGATTGGCAGCAACCTGATCAACATTCTCGGTATTATGGGCTTGACGTCGATGGTCGCATCGATTGACGTTCCGACCAAGGTATTGCATTTCGACTTATGGGTGATGTTGGCCTGCGTCGCAGTACTGTTTGCGTTTGCCCTTCGTGGCAAGGCCATTGGCCGGATCGCTGGATTTGCCTTTTGCGTCTTATATGTCGGTTATGTATGGGCGCAATTTCCAGGCATTTCGGGAATGCCGGTCGCCGAACTGGCGCTGTCAAGGGGTTAGGAAGGCGAATGGGCGAAAATGGCTGTGTGTTGATAACCGGCGCGGCGCTGAGAATTGGCCGTGCATTGGCCTTGGATCTTGGGCGGCGCGGTTGGCCGGTGGCGGTCCATTACCACAATTCCGAAGCCGCCGCGCAGGCGGTGGTTGCTGCCATTGCTGATGGGGGCGGGTCGGCGCATGCTGTGTATGCCGATCTCGCCGACGCGGCCGAGGCCCGGGGCCTGCTCACACGGGTCAGCCAGGATTTCGGGCCGGTAACCGGCTTGATCAACAATGCGTCGATTTTTCACCGTGACGATCTGGCAACGGTGACCGCGCAATTCTGGGACGATCACATGGCGGTCAATCTGCGCGCGCCGATGTTGTTGACCCAAGCCTTTGCTGCCGAGCTGCCGGCCGGTCGCAGCGGCAATGTTGTCAACATGATCGATCAGCGCGTTTGGAAGCTCAATCCGTTCTTTGTGTCCTACACCACCAGCAAGGCGGCGCTTTGGACGTTGACCCAGACCTTGGCGATGGCGCTGGCGCCGAGGGTTCGTGTCAACGCGGTTGGGCCGGGCGCGATTTTGCCGAACGAGCGCCAGTCCGAGGTGCAGTTCGAGGCGTTGCATAAATCGATACCGTTGCAGCGCCAGCCGACCCCCGATGACCTGTGCCGGGCGGTGCGCTATTTGTTGGAAGCCGATGCCGTGACCGGTCAAATGATTGCCGTCGACAGCGGCCAGCATTTGCCCTGGCCACCGCCGGATCCTGATAGCGCGAGCCGAGATTAGAGGATGCGGTCAGTTGATACTAAAGTATAAACCGTCCGTTGCTTGATAGATTTCTGGCTGCAACAGTTCCCGTTGATCAGGGAAAGCATGGCCTGTTCACAATTTTGTCATAGTATTTGAATGTTGTTTCGCTGAGGTTGGTGATGATGAACCCCTTATCGATAAGATTTGCCGGCTATTTCGTTGCCCCAAATGCACGCGTTGTAGTCGGGACAGACATTTTATGCACACTGGCCGGTCTTTGGCGGGCGTCGCCATGGCGCGGCGGCAAATCCCTGTCGAACGGCTAATAATTCGCGCTTGACTTTGGAAAACCAGTTAAATATCAAATGGTTAGAAAATCTGCACAAAAAATGGGCAATTCGTTGAGAATCGAGGTTTCCTGCCGTCCGGATCGTCCCGAGGATGCTTTGCCCACAACGTTATCCACAGATCTAGTGGACAGCATTTACCATCTGGTAAGGATTTGAAATCGAAGCTTGAATCGCCGCCGAGGCAATACGGATCAGTGACTACGATGATCGACCCGACACCAAGAGACACATTTTTTTAGGATATTTGGATCGTGAGCGATAGCTCCGTCGACCCACTGGATGCAGCGGAACCGGTGACCCCGCAAACGGCGGACGCAGCCGCCGATGGGGCTGGCATCCTGCGCCGCCAAATCAAGTCGCTGCCGACGTCGCCTGGCGTCTATCGCATGTTCGATGGCAAGGGCGAACTGCTCTATGTCGGCAAGGCGAAGAATTTGCGCCGGCGCGTCGCCAGCTACACCAAAGGCGCCGGATTGACCATGCGGATCATGCGCATGGTGGCGATGACGCGGTCTTTGGAAGTGTCGACCACGCACACCGAAGTCGAAGCGCTTCTTCTGGAAGCCAACATGATCAAGCGCCTCAAGCCGCGCTACAATGTGATCTTGCGCGACGACAAGTCGTTTCCTTACATCATCATCACCGGCGACCATGACTGGCCGCAATTGGCCAAATACCGGGGCCGACGCAATCGCGATGGCGAGTATTTCGGGCCTTTCGCGTCGGCCGGCGCGGTCAACCGGACCTTGGTCGCCTTACAGCGGGCGTTTCCGCTCCGGTCTTGCTCCGACAGCGAGTTCGAACTCCGTAGCCGGCCGTGTCTGATGTACCAGATCAAACGCTGCACCGGGCCCTGCGTCGATCGCATCGAGCATGCCGATTACCGCGAACTCGTGACCCAGGCGCGGGCGTTTCTGTCCGGACGGAACACCGATGTGCAGCAACAGCTCGCCGGCGCCATGCAAACGGCAAGCGATGAGACGGACTTCGAATCCGCGGCGATTTTTCGCGACCGCCTCAAGGCGCTGGCGCATATTCAGTCGCGCCAAGGCATCAACGTGCAAGGCGTCAAGGAGGCCGACGTCATTGCCGCGCATCAGGAGGGCGGCCAGACCTGCGTTCAGGTGTTCTTTTATCGCGCCGGTCAGAATTACGGCAACCGTGCTTATTTCCCAAGCCACGGCAAGGACCAGAGCGCTGCCGAAGTGTTGGCCGCTTTTATCGGTCAGTTCTACGATTCCCGGCCGGCGCCGGGCATGGTAATGGTGAGCGAAGCCGTGGACGGGCAATCGCTGATCGCGGAAGCGCTTGGCATTCGGGCGGAGCGCCGCGTCCGCCTGGTCGCGCCACAACGCGGCGAGAAACGCAAACTGGTCAATCAGGCCGTGGCCAACGCCAAAGAGGCGCTCGGCCGCCGGCTTGCCGAAAGCAGCTCCCAGCGTCGCTTGTTGGAAGGTGTCGGCAAAGCCTTCGAACTCGATGCCACGCCGGAGCGCATCGAGGTCTACGACAATAGTCACATCAGCGGCACGAAACCGGTCGGCGCGATGATCGTGGCTGGGGTCGAAGGATTTCGAAAAGCGGCCTATCGAAAATTCAATATCAAAAGTGACGACATTGCCCCTGGCGACGATTACGCCATGATGCGCGAAGTCCTGCAGCGACGCTTCTCGCGTCTGATGAAAGAAACCGAGCAAGGTGAGGGTACAGCGGATTGGCCGGATCTGGTCCTGCTCGACGGCGGCAAAGGCCAATTGAGCGCGGCGCGCGCGGTCATGGCCGACCTCGGGCTTGGAAATCTTGCCATGGCGGCGATCGCCAAGGGACCGGATCGCAATGCCGGACGAGAACAATTTTTCCTACCGGATCGCGAGCCCTTCACGTTGGCGCCGCGCGATCCGATTCTCTATTTCGTACAGCGCTTGCGCGACGAAGCCCACCGGTTCGCGATCGGTACCCATCGGGCACGGCGATCGAAGGACATCAGCCGTTCGCCGTTGGACGACATCCCCGGGGTCGGCGGCCGGCGCAAGAAGGCGTTGTTGATGCGTTTCGGCTCGGCGCGCGAGGTCGGTGGCGCGGCGCTGGAAGATTTGCAATCCGTCGATGGCATCTCCGTGACATTGGCGCAAACCATCTACGACCATTTCCATCCCGGCAACGAATGATGCTATAACGGCCACGGTTGCGCGCCAGCCCAGAGAGCCCGATGTTTACCAGTCTGCCTAACCTGTTGACGATTTCACGGATCGTTGTGATTCCGGCGTTGATCGCGGCTTTTTATTTGCCTGGCGATCTCGCCAATTGGATCACCTTCGGTCTGTTCGCGGCAGCCGGCGTCACCGACTATTTCGATGGTGCCCTGGCCCGCAGCCGCGGCATCACCTCCGCCTTCGGACGGTTTCTCGACCCGGTTGCCGACAAGCTGCTGGTCGCCGCCACGATCGTCATGCTGGTGGCCGTCGACCGCATAGCCGACTGGCATATTCTGCCGGGCCTGGTCATTCTATGCCGCGAAATATTGGTCTCAGGCTTACGCGAGCATTTGTCGGAATTGAAAGTCGGCGTGCCGGTGACCAAACTGGCAAAATGGAAAACCACCGTTCAGATCGTGGCGCTGGCCGTGTTGCTTGTCGGCGACGCCGGCTGGTCGGTGCTTTATCCGATGGAACTCGGACTGGTGCTGTTGTGGATCGCCGGACTTTTGACCGTGGCAACCGGCTACGATTATCTACGGGCCGGATTGATCCATCTGGCGCCCGATGAATCCGGTACCGGGCGCTCGTCCGGCTCGCCGCGGCAATCCGGTTAGAGCATGAACGTGTTGGGTGTGGCCGGCTGGAGCGGCAGCGGCAAAACCAGTGTGATTATTCGCTTGATCCCGGAACTCAAGCGCCGCGGTCTTGCCGTATCGACAGTGAAACACGCCCACCACCACTTCGACATCGACCGGCCGGGCAAGGATTCCTACCGCCACAGAGAGGCCGGTGCGCATGAAGTGCTGGTCAGTTCCGGGCGACGCTGGGCGTTGATGCACGAGGTCGCCGAAGATCAAGACTGGTCGTTGGACACGCTGCTGGCTCGGATGGCGCCGGTCGACTTGGTCCTCGCTGAGGGCTTCAAATTCGGCACCCATAGAAAGATCGAAGTGCACCGCCAAGATCTTGAAAAACCGCTGCTTTGCCTAGACGATCCGGGATTTCTCGCTGTTGTAGGCGACCGCCGGCCCGACGATGTGGCTTTGCCCTGGTACCATAGGGACGATAGTGTGGGGCTGGTCGACTTTATTTCCGAGGAATTCGGGCTCGGCCAGTAACGCTGCTATTGGGCCATGGACGATGACGCAACTGAGTGATGATTGCTTCGCCTTTGGCGGCACCTTGATGTCGACAGAGCAGGCATTGGCAGACCTGGCAGAGCGGGTCGGCCCGGTCGTCGCCGTTGAAAGCGTGACCCTTGCGGCGGCGCTTGGCCGTATTCTCGCCGAAGACGCCCTGGCCCGCCACGCCTCGCCGCCGCATGACAACGCCGCCGTCGATGGCTATGCCCTGGCCTTCGCCGATTTGGCCGCTGGCGCCGTCACGCAACTGCCGGTGACCGGCCGCGCCACCGCCGGCCACCCGTTCGAGGGCAGCGCCGGTGGCGCGGTGCGTATTTTCACCGGTGCGGTCATGCCCCAGCGCACGGATTCGGTGGTCATGCAAGAAGATGTCTCCGTCGACGACGATGTCGTCAGCATTCCACCCGGGCTGAAGCTTGGCGCCAATCGCCGTCGGGCGGGCGAAGATTTCGAGGCCGGCGCCGACATCCTGAAACGGGGCACACGCCTTAGGCCACAGGAACTGGCCTTGGCCGCGGCGGCCGGGCTCGATCGGCTCTCGGTCTATCAACCGGTTCGGGTGGCGCTGTTTTCGACCGGCGACGAGCTTAGGGAACCCGGCGCCGACTTAAGCCCCGGCGCCATCCACGACGCCAATCGCGGCATGCTCGGCGGATTGTTGCAGCGGCTTGGCTGCAGCGTCACCGATATCGGCATCCTGGCCGACGATCCCGTCGCGGTGCAGACAGCACTTGCCGACGCGGCAACCGACCACGACCTGTTGATCACGTCCGGCGGCGTTTCCACCGGCGAGGAAGATCACATCAAAGGCGCGGTCGAGGCGCTCGGCTCGCTGCATTTCTGGCGCTTGGCGATCAAGCCGGGGCGGCCCTTGGCCTTCGGCCAAGTCGGCGGTCGGCCGTTCATCGGATTGCCTGGCAACCCGGTGGCGGTGATGATCTGCTTCCTTCGGTTTGCTCGACCGGTCATCTTGCGTCTCGGCGGCGCGCTCGACGTCGATCCGACGTTCTATCGGGTGTCGGCAGGCTTCGACCATGACAAGAAGGCCGGTCGCCGGGAATGGCTGCGCGCCTCGTTGAGCGCCGACCATGACGGCGCGCTGGTGGCCCGGAAATTTTGGCGCCAAGGGTCCGGCGTGATTTCATCGTTGGTGGCGGCCGACGGATTGGTGGAAATTCCGGAAGAGGTTACCCATGTTGCCGATGGCGATATGGTGGCGTTCTTGCCGTTCAATGAAGTGTTGTGAGGCCGATCGATCATGAAGCTGTTGTATTTCGCTTGGCTGAGGGAGCGCACCGGGACCGGCGAGGAAGACGTCTCCTTGCCGCCGGACATCGTCGATGTCGCCGGCCTGGTTGAATGGCTGAAAGGCCGCGGCCCGGGCTTCGAGGCGGCGTTCCAGGATCTCACGGCGGTGCGGGTGGCGGTCGATCAGGAATATGTCGGTCTCGACAAGCTCTTGGACGGCGCCGTCGAGGTTGCCTTCTTCCCGCCGGTCACGGGAGGCTGAGTGGTGATCCGCGTGCAGCGGGAAGATTTCGACGTCGGTGCCGAAATCGCCGCAATAGGCCGCGGCGACACCGGCATCGGCGGCATTGTCACGTTTATCGGCCTGGTTCGCGAGATCGCCGGCGACCGACAATTGTCAGCCATGACGCTCGAACATTATCCCGGCATGACCGAGCGCCAACTCGAAAAGATCGACGCGGAAGCACACCGGCGCTGGCCGCTGACCGCCAGCCTGATCGTCCACCGCTATGGCCGCTTGCGGCCGGGCGACCGGATCGTCCTGGTGCTGACCGCTTCGGCGCATCGCGACGCCGCCTTCGACGCCAACCGTTTTTTGATCGACTGGCTGAAAACAAAGGCGCCGTTTTGGAAGTCCGAGGCATCGGCAAGCGGCAGCGATTGGGTCGAGGCCCAAGCCGGCGACAGTGCCGCCGCCGCACGCTGGGACAAATAATCTTGAAAGCCTAAGGATTACCGACGTCGCCGAGGGCTCCTGCCGGCGGGAGTGTTCGCTTTTGCCGGGCGCTGTCGTTTGGCGGCCGGTTTGCTCGGGTTGAGCCAGGCTTTGAGATCGCGTTCGAACAATCCTTTTGCCTCCGGCACCAGTTCCGCGTGCCAGGACTCGAAGCCGCGTTGCAGGTCCTTTTCGGTCAACCGGTCTCGGAATTCGACGAACAGCACGTCGGCGAATTCTTCCGCGGTCGCGGATCCGGTTTTATCGGTCGACGGATCGAAGGCGCGGAGCCGGCCCTTGACGTCGCTTCGTTCCATGACCGCGGCGTAGGCGATTTCGAGCTCCAGGTCGAAACCACCCCATTCCTGCCACCAGGCGGTACAGCCCGCCGGATCCAGGCAATAGGCATAGGACACCTGGGCGCTAATGGGTTGGGCGCGTTGCCGGGCGCTCCGCTCCAGGTCGCGGTTGTCGGTGGTCGGCTGCAAAAGGATTTCCGCGACCTTGAACAGCGCAACGCCGTCCTCCGTCCATGTCCGGAATCCCTCTTGCGGCCAGCCTGTTGCTTTTCGCTGCGCCATGACCTTGTGGCTCTAGGCCGCGGCCTTATGCCGGACCGCGCCCTCGTAATCGTCAATCAAGCGTTGGGTGATCTGGCCAGGAGTGAATTTGAACTCACCGATTTCGCGGACCGGTGTGACCTCTGCCGCCGTGCCGGTCAAGAAACATTCGGAGAAATCAGCCAATTCTTCCGGCATGATCACCCGATCGATGACCTCGATACCCCTGGCTTTCGCCAGGCCGATCACGGTGCGCCGGGTGATGCCGTCCAGGAAGCAATCCGGCGTCGGCGTGTGCAAGACGCCATCCTGCACGAAAAAGATGTTGGCGCCGGTCGATTCGGCAATGCGGCCGCGCCAATCCAGCATCAAGGCATCCTGATAGCCTTCCGCCTCTGCGGCGTGCTTGCTCAGGGTGCAGATCATGTAGAGGCCGGCGGCCTTCGAGCGCACGGGTGCGGTCACCGGATCGGGCCGCCGCCAGGTCGACATCTGCAGCCTGATGCCGCGCATGCGCTCTTCCGGGTCGAAATAGCTTGGCCAGACCCAGGCGGCGATGACCAGATTGATGCGGTTTAGCTGGGCGGAAACGCCCATCATCTCGCTGCCGCGCCAGGCCACTGGCCGGACATAGCCGTCGCCGATCTTGTTGGCGGCGACGACTTCGCGGCTCGCCTTATCGATCTCTTCCACGGTATAGGGGATCTCGAAATCCAGAACATCGGCCGAATCCAACAGCCGTTGCGAATGTTCGGTCAGTTTGAATATGCTGCCGTCATAAACACGCTCGCCTTCGAACACACAACTGGCATAATGCAGCCCGTGTGTCAGGACATGAACGTCGGCGCTTTTCCAGGGCACCATTTGACCATTGTACCAGATGAGGCCGTCATGGTCGGCAAATGAGTTTGTTTCCATAATTGGGTTACCTAAGACCGATTATTACCAGATGACAGGGCGGAATGTAACATTGTGAAAAATATATGTCAACATGGCTGACGTAAAAACTGGAACAAATCCACTTTTCCTGCGTGAGGAGGAGCTCAGGCAGGGCATCGAGCTGTTGTTTTATGCCTACCGGGACTTCACGTCCGACCCGGATGACATTTTGCTCGACTCCAAATTCGGCCGCGCGCACCATCGCGTTGTCCACTTCGTTGGGCGCAATCCGGGTATAACGGTCGCCGATTTGCTGAAGATCCTGCGGATCACCAAGCAGAGCCTGTCGCGCGTGTTGCGTGCCTTGATCGAGCAGGGCTACATTCGCCAGCGCCAAGGCAGCCGCGACCGTCGCCAACGCCTGCTCTATTTGACCGACCAGGGCATCGAATTGGAGAAACGGCTGTCCACCCCCCAGCAAGCCCGCGTCGCCCGTGCCTACAGGGAGGCGGGCGCCGAGGCGGTGGCCGGTTATCGCAAGGTGCTGCTCGGCCTGATCAACGACGCCGACCGCGACGCGGTCCTGCAGTCGATATTGAAATGATGGCGGCCCGCGATCATGTCCGGTGACACGGCACAATCGCCGCATATCCTGGTCGTCGATGATGACCGCCGATTGCGCGAGTTGCTGCGAAAATATTTGATGGATCAAGGTTATGCCATCACCACGGCGGTCGACGCCGCCGAAGCGCGGGCGCGCATGCAGGGCCTGGTTTTTGATTTGATGGTTCTCGACGTGATGATGCCCAACGAAACCGGGTTGGAATTGGCCGAAGCGTTGCGGCGCGGCGGCAATGGGATTCCGATCCTGATGCTGACCGCGCGCGGCGAGGCCGAGGATCGAATCCGAGGCTTGGAAATGGGCGCCGACGACTACCTGCCAAAGCCGTTCGAGCCGAAAGAACTGTTGCTGCGCATTAATTCTATTCTGCGCCGCGCCGCCCAACGCAGTGGCCAGGCGGCCACGGTGCAGTTCGGCGACTTCGAGTTCGATCTGCAACGCGGCTTGTTGAGCCGGTTTGGAGAAGCCGTGCATTTAACCTCGGGCGAGGCGGCGCTGCTCAAACAATTGGCCATGCGGCCAGGCGAGACCATCAGCCGGGAAGACTTGGGCAGCGGTACCGATGACGGTGCGGGCCGGGCTGTTGACGTGCAGATAACCCGGCTCCGGCGCAAGGTCGAAGGCGACCCGCGACTGCCGCGTTATCTGCAGACCGTCCGCGGCGAGGGTTACGTGCTATGGGCCGACTAGAGCAAATTTCGACCATACGAAATCGTTTGATGGGTGCAAATCGGCTTTTCGGGCAGGCGCTCTGCGCAGCGCGATGTGGAGCATCGGGCAAGCATTGCAACGCACCCGAAAAGCCGATTTGCTCCACCGATGGCCGGGTTCTTTTGCATTGTGGCGGCGTCGCGCGTCTTATCCGATGCCCCACATCGCATGGCGACGCGCTCCTTGCCACAACGCAAAATAATCCCGGTCAAACGTTTCCGTATGATCGAAACTTGCTCTGACGGTGGGAGTTCCGTCATGTTGAAACATATTCTGCCACGCACATTGTTTGGCCGGTCGTTGGCGATCCTGGTGACGCCGGTCATCGTGCTGCAATTGATCGCAACGTTTTTGTTTTACGAACGCCATTGGGACACCGTCGCCCGGCGCTTGGCCCGAAATGTCGCCGGCGACATCGCAGCCGTGGTCGAGGGCCTGCAACGTTTGCCGCATAAAGACGACCGGGATCTGTTGCTGGACTTAGCCCGTCGGCACATGAAACTTCATATATCCATCCTGCCGGAAAGGACATTACCGCCGGAACCGGAGGCCGGACCGATCTTCATGTCTTTTAAGATTCTCGATTGGTATGTCAGCAATGCATTGGGCGATGAACTGTCATATCCATTTCGCATCAATACGGGAAAGATAAAAGAGCGAATCGAGATCCTGGTGCAGATGGACAATGCGGTGCTGCGCGTTCTGACCCGCGAGAAACGCATCGACAGCCAGACCACCTATGTCTTTATTCTTTGGATGTTCGGCTCCTCGCTGGTGCTGCTCGCCATCGCCTACATGTTCTTGCGCAAGCAAATGCGCCCGATCAGGCGCTTGGCGGTCGCCGCCGAAAGCTTCGGCAAGGGCCGGGAAGTGCCGGATTTCCGGCCGCAAGGCGCGGTCGAAGTGCGCCAGGCCGCGAACGCCTTCTTGGATATGCGCGATCGCATCGTGCGACAAATCAATCAGCGCACGGTGATGCTGGCCGGTGTCAGTCACGATCTGCGCACGCCGCTCACCCGCATGAAGCTGCAGCTCGCCATGCTCGGCGATAGCGAAGGCGTGCGGGAACTGAAAGGCGACGTCGATGATATGGAGCGCATGGTCGAGGGCTATCTCGCCTTCGCGCGCGGCCAGGACCAGGAGGCGGCGGTCGACACCGACCTGCCCGAATTGCTGCAAGAGGTCGCTTCCGACGCCAGACGGCACGGCTCCAACGTCGAGATGGCTGTCGCCGACGACATCGTCATGCCGCTCAGGCCAAACGCCTTCAAACGCTGCATCACGAATTTGGTCGAGAACGCCCGGATGCACGCCGACAAGATCCGGATCAGCGCGGCGCGGCTGGAAAACATTGTCGAAATCCTGGTCGAGGACAACGGGCCTGGCATTCCCAGCAACGAGCGCGAGGCGGTGTTTCGGCCGTTCCACCGCCTCGATCAATCACGTAACCTTCAAACCGGCGGCAGCGGGCTCGGACTCTCCATCGCCCTCGACGTGGTCCGGGGTCACGGCGGCGACATCTCGCTGACCGACGCCGACGAAGGCGGCCTCCGGGTGGTGGTCCGACTGCCGGTGTGAAAAAGCGGGGTGGGGTGAGTTGAGAACATAGACTCGACAAAGTCGTATCGCCCTCGGCACCCTGGCGGCCTTGTCAGTTACCAATTTCGGCACGTATAGTCGGGGTCCTGCCGACGAATTATTCTAGCGAGCAGCCATACGGCGCTAGTGGTGCAAAAGTCCCGTAAAATTGATCCTGCCGAGGCTGAAGAACTAAAAGTCTTCATCTCCCATTCGCGCGACGATTTGGATTTCGTCAAGAATCTGGCGGCAGCCCTGCAGGACGGCGGCATCACGGTCCTCATCGACAGCGAAGACATCGAAAAGGGTGAGAAAGTATGGTCGCGGATTGAGCAACTCATCGCTGAATCGCATGCCGTCGTCTTCGTCTTGAGTCCCGATTCGGTGAGGTCCGCCCCTTGCCAACAGGAAGTCAAGTTTGCCAGCAGCCTGAACAAGCGCTTTCTGCCCGTGGTAGCGCGCGAAATAGAAGATCACGCAGCACCCGGCAAGCTTGCAGTACTCGACTACATCTACTTCATAAGAAAATGGCGGGCTGGCGCGTCCGGTAACTTTGATGAGGCCTTCGACGATCTTGTTCGTGCTCTGCACACCGATATTGGCTGGATCCGCGAACACACCCGGCTTGGCGATGCCGCTCTGCGATGGTCGAGAAACGGTAAGCCCAAGCATATGCTGTTGCGTGGCGCCGGTATCACAAGCGCCAATGAATGGTTGAGTGCCCAGCCCGCAACGGCTCCTGAGCCATCTGGGTTGCATCGTCAATTCATTGATGCGAGCCGCAAAGCCGCGAAAACCAGACGGCTTGTACTGATTGGCGTTACGGCAATCGTGGCAACGGTGATCGTTGCAGGCGCGATCGCGGTCGTCATTTTACGGCATATTGCATCGTTGCAAGCCGAGGCCACCGCGATTCAGGAATCCTACCGCCTCGCAAAACTTGCCGACGAACGAATCCTCAAGGGTGATGCCGTCTCGGGTATGCTGATAGCCCTCGAAGCACTCCCGGACAAGCTTCGTGACAACCACCGGCCCTTTGTTGCGGCAGCCGAATCTAGCCTGATACAGGGCTGGCAAATCAAACGCGAATCAGCGGTTTTGGATGGTCACAGCGACGTGGTTTCGCTGGCCCGCTTCAGCCCCGGTGGCCAACATATCGTCACCGGCTCGTGGGATGACACCGCCAGGTTGTGGGACGTGAAGACCGGGATGCTGCTTCATACGTTGGGCGGCCATGTTGATGCGGTAACCGCTGCTGCGTTCGCTCCGGACGGACATTCGGTGGTCACTGCCGACCACAAGGGCATTATTCGTTTATGGGAGACCGCGACCGGACGGTTGACCCACAAACTGCCAGGGCATGTCGCGAGAGTTCGGTTACTCGATTTCAGCAAGGACGGCCGCAAGCTGATTAGCGGTTCCTATGATCGATCCATCAGAATATGGAACGTGGAGAACGGTGAGAGTATTGCCGTCCTCCGAAATCTTGGCGAAAAAGTTCTGCATGTCCAATTTGCTTCCGGCATGGCAATCGCGGTGACCGCGTCAAAGGACGGAATTTTACGCGTTCGCGATGTGTTGGATAATCAGGTGCTGAATGAAGTGCCAACACACCTCCCCGACGGAATAAGCAAAGCCCTGGTAAGCCCAGCAATCGATCGCATAGCCGTCATTACGAGTGACCGCCGACTGCAGTTGTGGGATGCAAACTCTCGTGAATTGTTGTTCGAAGACAGCGAGATGTGGACTGCAACACCCTTCGGCGCTTTCAGCTTGGATGGCAAGTGGCTTTTGGTCGCGAAGCCGAGAAAGACGCATGTTTGGGATGCGATCTCCGGCAAAAAGGTCACAACGCTTCAGGGGCCTAAGAACCAGATCATGGCAACCGTGGCGATAAGCCCGAACGGAAATCTGGTCGCGACCGCTTTCGTCGGCGGAACCATTTTTATTTGGGATCGCAAAACAGGACATGCAATAAGTGTCGTCAGTGGGATTGGCAGAGTAGCGCCTCTTCGCGGACACCAAAGTCACGTTAGACGCATTGAATTTAGTCCGGACGGACAGAGAATTGTCTCTGCATCTTTCGATAAGACAGCGCGCGTATGGGATGTAGCGCGCGCAGTTAATGTTAAGTCATTCGTAACTTCGCAATCAAATACGACCGTTGCGTTCGACGTCACAATTCGCGGATCCGAGCGTTTGCGGCAACACATTGAAGGTAAAGACCGTTTCTTCGACTACGCGCGCCGGTCCGTTCCCCGCTGTCTAACAATTGACCAGCGTGCTGAGTTGCTGATAGAGCGGGAGCCACCCGGGTGGTGCATCGAATTGGCAAAATGGCCATATGGATCTCGAGTCTGGCGCGGCTGGCTCAAGGCCAAGGAAGATGGCGAAAATCCACCACTACCCTAAAGTCTGTCGCGGTTCATTTCCTGTCGTGGCGGCTATCGGGCCGAGCCCGCAAAATTCTATCGGAAAATGGCCTTGCAAATTCAGTGATCCGGAAAGCGGGAAATTCCGCAATCGCTGCGTGCTGCTCTGCCGTGATTTGCCGTCACCCAACGATCGCGAATTATCGAGAACGGCCTTAATAGGCACGAGAATCCAACACTCGGATCAAGCCGACGACCTCTCGATAGAGCACATAGATGGCAACGACGACCCAAACGATCCAGCCGACAAAGAACACCCACAACAACAGGCCGACGATCACGCCGATCACCGATATGACGAAAATCATGATGATATTGCGGGCGTGGCTTTCGTAAATCGTGCCGCGGACGTCGTTGCGTTTGACGATCGCCATAATGAGCGCCACCAGCGGCGTCAGCCAAATGAAATAGCCGACCAGCAGCAAGATATAGGCAACCATAAAATAGGTTCGGTGTTCCTCGGGCCGGTCAGAACTGTGCGAAGCCACCTCGTTCCCCTTTTTTAGCCGCCGGCCATTTGCCGCGCCGCGGCTTCGGCCCATTGCGCGCCTTCGGCGCCGTGTATGCGGCTGAGCAGCGCGTGATGGTCGGGCGCGGTCTGCAGAATTTGTTGGGTCGTGCGATGGCGGTCCGCAAACACCGCCTCTGCGAAGCGGCGGTCATATTGCGAGTCGGACGAAAACCCGGTGCTGGGCGCATGGTTCATGCCGAGGCAAATATAGATGTAGCTGACGGCGCTGAATGCCGGCACGTCGGTCGTATAACCGAGGTCGTTTTCGATGGGCAACCGCTCCGACCACAGCGCCAACCGCTCTTTCAGGCTCTCGGGCACCGCCGGGTGATTGCGACAGGCGCGCCAATATTCGGTATCCTCGCGCTCGGTCAGGCAATAATGCATGCAAATGAAGTCGCGAATTTCTTCATAGAGCGAGGCCATATGGCGGTTGTAGGCGCGGCTCATCGTCGCCATGTTGCCTTTGGTCGGAAAATGCTCGGCCAACAGGGTCAGGCCCAGTTCCGCGAGATAAATGCCGGTCGATTCCAAAGGCTCGATAAAGCCGCCGGAAAGGCCAACCGAACAAACATTTTTTGACCAGGCGTTGCGCGTCCGGCCGATGCGCATGCGGATGTGATTGGCCTCGCAGCCTTCCGCCTGCGGACCGACGACGTCGCGCAATCGCTGCTCGGCATCCTCGGGCGTCATGAAGTCACTGGCATAGACGTGACCAACGCCGAGCCGGCCGAAGAGCGGGATTTTCCAGATCCAGCCGGCATCCTGGGCGTAACAGCCCGTGAAAGGCGGGATATTGGTGTCGCCTTCCGCGTAGGGCACGCGCATGGCGACGGCACGGTCGTTGAACAGAACGTCGTTATAGCTTTCAAACGGTTCACCGAGCGTCTTGTTGATCAACAGGCCCAGGAAGCCGGTGCAATCGATGAAAAAATCGGCCGCCAGGTCGCCATGCTCCTTGGTCGTGACGTGGGCGACATGGCCGTTTTCGTCTTGGGTGACATCGACCACCGTATCGGTCACGTGATGCACGCCGCGGGATTTGGCGAGGTCGCGCAAATAGCGCCCGAGCTTCACCGTGTCGATATGATAGGCGTAGTTCAGAAGGCCGTGATAGGGCTCGTGTTCGGCCGTGCGCGGCGCCCGGAATTGGTCGCACATAACCGGATCCGGGGTCACGGTTTCGGCATAGCTCTGCTGGAAGCCCTCGCGGTGGGCGCCGAGCCAGAGGTTGGCCATGCTGTAGCGATTGACGTGGGTCAGTTGGGTGAAGGGATGCCAAAACGGTTCGTCCTTGCGGCAGAAGCCTTCGAAGCGAATGGCGTTCTTGAACGAGGCATCGCAGCAGCGCATGAAATCAAACTCGTTGACGTCCATGGCACCCATCATGCGTTTGATGTTGGCGAGCGTCGCCTCGCCGACACCGATGATGCCGATGTCGCGGCTTTCGACCAGGGTGATCTCGACCGATTGACCATCCGCCGCGCGCAGCGACCGGTTCAAGAAACAAGCGGTCATCCAGCCGGCCGTGCCGCCGCCCAACACCAATATCCGTTTGACGCGGTTGTCCATGGCGCAACTCCTTTTGAGAGTCGCATAATGCGCAAACGTGTTAGACTGCGCTATGCCGATCTTGAGGAAAATGCTGTTTCATGCGGCGGCCCGGCTTGCCAAAGACCCTGAGGCCCGCGCCAAGGCGGCGGCGCTGATGGAAAATGAAGTGAAGCCGCGCGCCAAGCAGGTCCGCCAGACCATGCGCGCCGCGGCGGCGGAAGCCGACCCGCGCCATGAACCGGCGCGCTTTGCCGGGGTCCTGACCCGGCGCCTCAAGAACCAGATCAAGGGCAAGCCTTGAGCTGAACTGCACAAATTTTTTCGGTGTTGGTTTGATTCGCGGACTTTCTCCGTTTTCGGAAAGAATCTGCGAACGAGCAATACTTCCTCATTTACATCATAAACAGACTTGACAGTTGGTAGCCGGAGTCAGCCGCGTTCCATTTCGATGTGCGGAATACGCTTGTTACGCTTTTCCTTAAAACCATACCGCACCACTCGAAACCCGAGTGATTCGTAGAAGGTTCTGGCGTTAATCGTAGAACTGAGGTGGCTGATTGAGCGACCTCCTTTTTCGGCATCTGCTTGGCAAGTTGCAAATAGCGTTTGGCCAATGCCTTGCCCTTCATGGCAGGGGTCTACAAATAGGCTTACTAATTCGTCCCCTAACCACGAAGCAAATCCAACGACCAGACCGGTATCGTCTACGGCCACCCAAAATACTTCGCCACCGCTATTGGCTGCGCGCAAATATCCTTCCGGCGATCTACCGTGCAACCATGCTTCGACGATGTCTGGCTCCAGCATTGGGCCACAGGTCTGGCTCACAGCATTGGTATGTACAGTTTGCATGCCCGCAGAATCTTCGGCCCGCATTCGGCGAATTTCAAACATGACAAACTATTCGCATTTGACGCCCTTATGTTGAACCGAAATTTCCCACATGAGCTGTCGATGATAGAATCTTGGTCGAACTTTGCCAGAAAGCCAAGCCCTCGCTCGAATGAACGCGGGCTGTCGAATGCATTTGCTGATTTCCCCTGCCAGATAGCGGCACTTCCCTTGATGTTGGCCGAATGCCGACGCGCCTTGCGCGGCACTCATCAGCAGCGACAGAACGGCAACTTGTAATCATGGCGACAGCGCTATTGCGTCGAGATCGGCGATTGTTGCTAACATCTCCGCCCAAAGCTCACGCGGTACCGCGTGAGCTTTGGGCGGTTGCATGATGATGGAGCGGGCATTTTGGATTGTCTTTGCGCCGATCTTGATCAATCGATCCCGCAGACTTGACGGCGACCAATTGGCGATTACCGAGCGCGCATGATTGCCAGTCCGACTATTACGCAGTTCTCACGACGCCATCTAACTCAAGCTCAGCGCTTCGTCCAATTCGGGAAATACCAATTGAAGTGAGACAGTTGTCCGTTGCGATGAAACTGAGAGAGCTATTTTTCGAACGGCGGGCCCTTTAGCTCGACGACGTTGCCGTCCGGGTCGTTGATATAGATCGACGGGCCGTCGCCTTCGGCACCGTAGCGGGATTTCACCTCGCCCATATTGATGCCGTGGCCGTCCAGATGCTGGCGCAACGCGTCGGCGTCGAAGGGATCGATGCGGATACAGAAATGGTCGAGGTTGCGGGCCTCGGCGCCCGGCGCGGCGCCGCCCATGCGGCCGAGCTCGGACTCCACAGGCACCAGGTCGATGATGCTGGCGCCGGCGCGGTATTGGTAGAGGCCAATCGACTCGACACTGCGTTCTTCCTGGCAGCCCAGCACGTCCCGGTAAAAGCCGATCGCGCGATCGAGGTCGGTTACCCTGAGCACCACGTGATCTAATCCTTTGATGGCGAATGTCATCTTTGGCTTCCTCCGTAATTACGGGCCCGATCGCTTGCGGCTCCGCCAGGTGCGTTGACCGCCTGGCTTACCGGCCGAAGACCGGCCACGGGGCAATGGCGCGTCAGAGCGTTTGAGGCCCGGGGCCGGCGGTTCGGCCAAGCCGCGCACCGTCTGTTGGCGGACCTTGGGATCCAGGCCAATTTCGAGCTCGGTTGCTTCGAGCCGCTGAATCTCGTCGCGCAGCCGCGCCGCTTCTTCGAATTCCAGATCGGCGGCGGCCTCGCGCATTTGCTTTTCCAGGTCGGCGATATGGGTTCTGAGGTTGTGTCCGACCAGCGGCGCCTTGGTTTCCGAGCCGAGGTCCACGTCCATGTGATCGGCCTCGTAGACGCTTTCCAGGATGTCGCCGATGTTCTTGCGAATGCTTTCCGGGGTGATGCCGTGTTCGGCGTTGTATTGCTGTTGTTTTTCCCGGCGGCGGTCGGTTTCGCCGAGCGCCCGACTGATGCTGCCGGTGATCTTGTCGGCATAGAGCAGGACTCGGCCGTCGACATTGCGGGCGGCGCGGCCGATGGTCTGCACCAGCGAAGTCTCCGAGCGCAAGAAGCCTTCCTTGTCGGCATCCAAGATGGCGACCAGGCTGCATTCGGGGATATCCAAGCCCTCGCGCAGCAGATTGATGCCGACCAGCACGTCGAACACGCCGAGCCGCAGGTCGCGAATGATTTCGATGCGCTCCAGGGTATCGATGTCGGAATGCAAATAGCGCACCCGAACGCCGGCTTCATGCATGTATTCGGTCAGATCCTCGGCCATGCGCTTGGTCAAGGTGGTGACCAGCACGCGCTGGCTCTTTTCAGCCCGAATCCGACACTCGGCGAGCAAATCGTCGACTTGGCTTTCGACCGGGCGAATTTCACAGGTCGGATCGATCAGGCCGGTCGGCCGGATTACCTGCTCGGCGAACACGCCGGCGGTCTGCTCCAACTCCCAAGCGCCCGGTGTCGCCGACACATAGGCGGTCTGCGGCCGCATGATGTTCCATTCATCGAACTTGAGCGGCCGGTTGTCGACACAGGAAGGCAGCCGGAAGCCGAACTCCGACAAGGTCCATTTGCGGCGGTAGTCGCCGCGGAACATGCCGCCGACCTGGGGCACGGTGACGTGGCTCTCGTCGACGAACAAAAGCGCGTTCTCGGGCAGATATTCGAACAAGGTCGGCGGCGGCGCTCCCGGCGGCCGGCCGGTCAAATAACGCGAATAGTTCTCGATGCCGGCGCAGGATCCGGTCGCTTCCATCATTTCAAGATCGAATTGGGTGCGCTGCTCCAGCCGTTGCGCTTCCAACAGATTACCGCTGTCGTGCAGCTCCTTGAGGCGGACGATGAGATCGACCTTGATGCCCTTCACCGCCTGTTGCAGCGTCGGCTTCGGTGTCACGTAATGGCTATTGGCGTAGAGTTTGACTTGTTCCAACTCGTCGCAGCGCTCGCCTGTTAGGGGATCGAATTCGACGATCGCTTCGATCTCGTCGCCGAACAGCGAAAGCCGCCAGGCCCGGTCGGCCAAATGCGCCGGAAAGATCTCGATGACGTCGCCGCGCACGCGGAAGGCGCCGCGGGCGAAGTTCTGATCGTTACGGCGGTATTGGTTGGAAACCAGGTTGGCGAGCAACTGGCGCTGCTCGATGGTTTGGCCCTTTTTCAGGGTCAACGCCATTTCCGAATAGGTTTCGACCGCGCCGATGCCGTAGATGCAGGAAACCGAAGCGACGATGATGACGTCGTCGCGCTCCAGCAGCGAGCGCGTGGCGGCGTGGCGCATGCGGTCGATCTGTTCGTTGATCGAGGCATCTTTTTCGATGTAGGTGTCGGTGCGCGGGACGTAGGCCTCCGGCTGATAATAATCGTAATAGGAAACGAAATATTCGATGGCGTTGTCGGGGAAGAAGCTCTTCATCTCGCCATAGAGCTGGGCCGCCAGGGTTTTGTTCGGCGCCAGGATGAGCGACGGCCGCTGGCACGATTGGATGACATGCGCGATGGTGAAGGTCTTACCGGAACCGGTGACGCCGAGCAGCACCTGGTCGCGCTCATTGCCGTTCATGCCGTCGATCAGCTCGGCGATGGCCTGGGGCTGGTCGCCGGCCGGCTCGAACGGGCTGACCAGCTTGAACGGGATGCCGCCTTCGCTTTTTTCGGGTCGGTCGGCGCGGCCGGGCAGCCAGCCGAGGCCCTCGGCTTGGCCCAGCGCTTCCTTGAATTGTGCCGTTCGATCACTCTGCAGTTCCATGGCCCTAATATAGGGTGCTTTGGGGAGGTTGGCACCGGCTATTCGGCGATAATCAGCAAACGATCCGGTCGCTCGCCGGCGATACCGTCGAAAGGCCAACAGGTCGACAGGATCAGGCGGTCGCGATCACCGAATTGGCCGAGTGGCAACTCGTTGCCCACTAGAATCCGCCGTTCGGCCACGCGAAACATTGTTGCCGCACCGCGCGCCGGCTCGACGTGGATACGATCGTCGGCGACGAGGCGGTCGAGGAAGCGAAAATGCGTATCCTGATGACCGGCGATGATCATGGTCGCCGGCGCCCGCCACACCAGGCCTGGCCCGAAGGCGAGACTGCGGCCGCTGGCGTTGGACAGCACATAGAGTGTTTCGCCGAGGCGCGGCACGTTCACGCGTGCGACAGTCTGAAAATCGGCCCAGGGCCAGGGCGCGGTCGGGCGGCCGCCGGACCGCGTCGTCGCCCAGGCCCGGCCGATCAGCCATTGGGCCAACTCGGCCTTCGCCGGAATGTAGGCGCCCCGGGCACTGACGGCGAGCCCCGCAAACACCAGGCCCAGCGCCAGGGCGCGCACGACTGGCCGGCGGCCCTTCATCCGGTCGGTCGAACGCGGCCAACGATCATCAACAGGATAAATCCGATCAGGACTACGCCGATGCCGACGGCGATCCAGAGCGGTGCCGGTGTCGCCGTTTTCGGCAGCGTCAGCGATGCGGAACGACCCATCCCGATCTTGTGCATGCGCGGTGCGCTGGGCTGCGGCGCGGCGCTTGCCGGATCGCCCGACGCTGTCGGCGGCGTCCATCCCTTGGGCAAGTTGCCGGCAATACGCCGACTATCCAGTGTCTCTTCCGGTGGCCGGTCGGCGGTCTCGGATACCGCCAGCAGGCTGGTGTAGCGGGTCACCAGGCCATGCCTCAGCGCGATCGGCACCACCGCAGCTTTGAGGCCGTCGGCGCCGTCCAAGATGGCGCGTTCCTGCAGCCAGCGGATCTTGTCGCGCGCCCAAAGCCGGCCGATTCCGTGATGGCTGCGGGCGTCCTGCAACGGCAATGCAGCCGCCCACTCTTGGTCGGCAATGCGGCCTTTTATTTGGACCGATCCGCCTGCCGTGGCGGCCAGGCGCGCGCTGACCACCAAAGGCTCGCCGCGATATAGATCGGCAATCGGCAAGGGGAATATCTCGCCGCCGCCATCGGGCAGTGTGACCGAAAGATCGGTTACCGCCGGCGCCGAGAGGTGTTCGAACAAGTCGGCCATGCGTTGGCCGGTCTGGCTCGGGTCGTTGATCAAAGTTACTTTGCCGCGACCGAACCGGGCGAGCCGCGACATCAGGTAGGTGTTGGGCGCCGAGCCGATCGCCACCGGGAAGAGGCGCGCGGCACCGAGTTTTTCTGCCGCCAGCGCCAGCACGTCCCGTTCATTGCCGATCGCGCCATCAGTCAACAACACGATTTGCCGAAGCCGATCAGGTGCCGCGCCGGTGTCGAAGGCGCGTCTTAACGCTGGCAACATCTCGGTGCCGCCATCGGCCGTGATGCCGCGCAGTAAGCGTTTCGCCTGGTTGCGGTTGTTCGGCGTTGCCGGCTTGGGCGCGCTGAACAATTGACCGGTGGTGTTGCTGAAATGGATGATGTTGAAGCGATCCCTTCGGTCGAGGCGATCGATGGCGTCGGCAAGCGCGGTCTTGGTCTGTTCGATGGATTCGCCATGCATCGAGCCGGAACGGTCGAGAATGAAGATGACGTCGCGCGGCAATGTTGGGGCTGCGCCGACGCCATCCGGGTTCGGCGGCATGACCAGCAATGACAAATAGCGGGTATCGTCGATCACCTCGTCGAACAATATCGGCCAGGGCGCTGCGCCGATATCCGGTGCCCAGGCCAACAGAAAATCCCGGTCCGCCGGCGCGGCGCCGGTTTCCAGGCGGACCCGCGTTGCCCCGCCCGCCATTTCCTCGATGCGGATCGCATGACTGTCGCTGTCGACCAATCGAAGCGGCATGCCCGCATCGATCGTGACTGCGATCTCTATCGGATTACCGTTGCCGGGAATCCGGATCGGCGGTGTGATACGGCCGCCGTCGACCAGCCGCTCCACGACCGATGAATTAGCGCTGCCTGTAGCGGTTTCTGCGATGACCAACGGCGGCAGATAGCGCGGCGCGACGACCGTCGGCAGGTGCAAACGGTAGCGGTCGCCATGCCATTCCGCCCGGGTTTGAAAAGACAGCCGTACGGTGATGTCGGCCCGCGGCGGAATGTTGGCGACCGAGGCAGTGAATAGGTTGGGCCGTTCGCCTTCGATTAGGGCGGCAGCATTGCCGCGACTTTTAGTCTGTTCATAGGCGCGCTTGGCCGCCTGCCGTTCGGCGATGCGTCCTTCGATCAGCCGATCGCCGATCCGCATGGTCAGGTGGTCGACGGCGGCGTCATCGGGCAGCGGGAACAAATAGATGCCTTCGAGCCATTGATCGCCGGTGTTTCTGAAGCGTTGCTCCAAGTGGGCGGTGGCTACCGGACCACTGACCGTGACCGTCAGGATCGCGCTCAGCCGTGGCGCGGGCCGGTAATGTCCTTCGTCGACACGCAACAACAGGCCCGCCGCGCCTTCGCCGGCGCGTGCGCCGCCGGCCCAGAGCAGCGATCCGACCAGCATGGCCAGCCAAATCGTGAAAAGTGGAACTCGTGCGTGAAGGGTTGCGCTGGTGCGATCGCTCATTGTTATCCTCCCGATTGAAGAGCTGTTCGAAGGCGCAGCAAAGGGAGGCATTGCGACCGAGACGGTTCGAAAGCGTGGCGGTTCAGTGATGAATTACGGCAGAATTTGGGGTTTAGTGATTCAGTCGGTCATGAATCACCAAGGCCGGGAGGGTCACTCCCGGCCTTGGGGTTGTCTGGATTTTACGGGCGCCAAAACGGTTTGGCGATCTCCTGGGTCACGGCATCCTGGGTCAAGCCCATGTCGGCCAACAGGCGCGGATCCAGTTGGTTGAGCTGGCGGCGCTCATTGGCGCGGGTCTGCCAGGTGAACAGCGCATTGAGCATCGTCTCGAGCAGCTGTTTGATGGAAAAGGTGCGTACCACGGCGCCGTTCAGTGCCGTCGTTGCCGGGCCGCTGTTTACTGCGTACCATTTGATCATTGTTAAGCCCTCCTTAACCTAGTGCCGTCCCGATCCGATCGGTCAAGCAATTGAACATGAATGAGTATGGGGCTATATTTAAGGAAGAAATCGGGCTAATACAAACGATCATTTCTCAGCATTGGTGTTAGAATTTCTAATATAAGATTGGACCCTTCCCATGGCTCGCCGACTGCCGCCGTTGAATGCGCTCAGGGCCTTTGAGGCGGCCGCGCGGCATTTGAGTTTTTCGCGCGCCGCGGAAGAGCTGCATGTGACCCCGGCGGCGATCAGCCATCAGATCAAGGCGCTCGAAGCCTGGCTCGAGGTCGAGTTGTTTCGCCGCCGCGGCCGCGACGTCCTGTTGACGGAGTCCGGCCAGACCTTCTTCCCCGGGCTGCGGGATGGCTTCGACAGATTGCAATCGGCGACGCGCCGGGTGCTGGCCTTGGAGGAACGCCGCGAGCTCAAGGTCAGCGTGTTGAATTCGTTTGGCGCCAAATGGCTGATGCCGCGATTGCCCCGGTTCCTCGAACGCCATGGCGATATCGACGTGCTGATTTCAAGCTCCAGCGACCTGGTCGACTTGCGGGCCGAGAACATGGATGTCGGCATCCGCTTCGGCAACGGCGACTATCCCGGCCTGGAAGTCCTGCCGTTATTCAGCGAAGACGTCTTTCCGGTCTGCAGCCCCGGTCTGCCGCGGCCGGACAAACCGTTGGCGCGACCGGCGGACCTGGCCAATCATGTGCTGTTGCATGATGATTTCGACATTGATTGGCAGGTCTGGCTGCAGGCGGCGGAAGTCGATAGCGTCGATGTCACGCGCGGGCCGCGGTTTAGCGATTCCGGCATGATCTTGCAGGCCGCCGCGGCCGGCCAAGGCGTGGCCCTGGCCCGCAGTTCCTTGGTCAGCGACGACCTCACCGAAGGCCGCTTGATCAAACCGTTCGATTTCAGCCTGCGCTCGCCGATGTGGAATTATTTGGTCTATCCGCCGGAAGTTGGCGATCAGCCCAAGGTGCGCGAATTTCGTACCTGGTTGCTACGCGAGGCGGCGTTGGAACGCGGTGAAGACGGGTCGGGCTGACAGGTTTACGATGGCGCTTTCGCATGACCGAAAACTGTTTTAGGTTGGCGCCGATTTCTTGCTGCTGCTGGATACCGGAAAGGGCGCGTCCATGTCTTTCATCGCCGATTCACTGGGTCGTATCAAACCGTCGCCGACCATCGCCGTCACCGACAAAGCGCGCGAGCTGAAGGCGGCCGGCCGGGACGTCATCGGCCTCGGCGCCGGCGAGCCGGACTTCGACACGCCGGACCACATCAAAGATGCGGCGATCGCCGCCATTCGCGCCGGCAAAACCAAGTACACCGCGGTCGATGGCATCCCGGAACTGAAGGAAGCGATCGTCGGCAAATTCAAGCGGGAGAACGGTCTGGACTACAGCGCCGGCCAGATCACCGTCGGTACCGGCGGCAAGCAGGTCCTCTACAATGCCCTGGTCGCGACCTTGAACCCCGGCGACGAGGTGATCATTCCGACGCCCTATTGGGTATCCTATCCCGACATGGTGCTGCTCGGCGGCGGTACGCCGGTATTCGTCGACACCACCGAGGACCGTGCCTTCAAATTGACGCCTGCGGATCTGGAGGCGGCGATCACGCCGAAATCCAAATGGGTGATCCTGAACTCGCCGTCGAACCCGTCGGGCGCCGCCTACAATCGCGACGAGATGAAGGCATTGACCGATGTCTTGGCGCGCCATCCCCACGTCTGGGTCATGACCGACGATATGTACGAGCATCTGGTTTACGACAATTTCGTCTTCACCACGCCGGCAGAAGTCGAGCCGGCGCTGATGGATCGGACCTTGACGGTGAACGGGGTTTCGAAAGCCTATGCCATGACCGGCTGGCGGATTGGCTATGCCGGCGGGCCGACCGACCTGATCAAGGCGATGGGCAAGGTGCAATCTCAATCGACATCGAACCCATGTTCGATCAGCCAGGAAGCGGCCGTTGCCGCGTTGAATGGGCCGCAGGAATTTCTGGCCGAGTGGGCCAACGTGTTCAAAGCGCGGCGTGATTTGGTGGTCGGTATGTTGAATGCAGCACCGGGCTTGTCTTGTCGGCAACCGGAAGGCGCGTTTTACGTCTATCCGTCCTGCGCCGGCGTCATAGGCAAAAAGACGCCGTCGGACACTGTTATCGACAGCGATTTGGCCTTCGTCACCTATTTGTTGGAAGAAGGCGGTGTTGCCTGCGTGCATGGCGAAGCGTTCGGGTTGAGCCCGCATTTCAGGATCTCGTACGCGACGTCGACGGAGCAGCTCGAGGATGCCTGCACACGCATTCAAAAAGCCTGTGCCGCACTGGTCTGATTTAGCCGCCAAACTGAGGCCGGCGCGTCCGATAAACGCCTGACGATACCCGATTTCTTGCGGAAAATGGTCGGACAGGCCGCGCCTGTCGCGAATCCCCCTTGCACGGCGCGCTGGGGCCTGAAAACATGGGCGCCGAGAGGGAGAAACACCATGAGCTCTAACATTGCATCCGGACCAAGAAGCGTTGCCCTGATCGGGCCTTACCTCAGCGGCAAGACGACGCTTCTTGAGAGCATTCTGTTTGCCACGGGTGCGGTAACCCGAAAAGGGTCGGTGACGGAAGGCAACACGGTCGGCGACGCCGCGACGGAAGCGCGGGCGCGCAACATGAGCGTTGAAGTCAACACCGCGACAACCACCTATTTGGGCGACGAAATCACTTTTCTGGATTGTCCGGGTTCGGTCGAGTTTTTGCAGGAAGCCTTCAATGCGGCGATCGGCGTGGATGCCGCCGTTGTCGTTTGCGAACCCGGCGCCGATCGCGTCAATGCCTTGCAGCCGGTGCTGAAATTTCTCGACGATCATGACATTCCGCGGTTCATCTTTGTCAACAAGATCGATCGGGCAAGCGGTCCGGTAAGCCAATTGTTGGACGCATTGAGTACGGTATCGAGTAAGCCGATCGTGCTGCGGCAAATACCGATCCTCGATGATGGTATCGTCCAGGGTTATGTCGATTTGGCGCTCGATCGCACGTATCTGTACAAAGAAGCCGGTCCATCGGAAGTCATCGAGTTGCCCGCCGATATGGTGGAACAGCGTGCCGACGCCCGGTTTGCGATGATGGAGCAATTGGCCGACTTCGATGACCACTTGATGGAAGAGCTGCTGGACGACGTCGAGCCGTCCCAGGACGTGGTCTACAAGGATTTAACCGAGACTTTTCAAGGTAGCGATGTGGTTTCGGTGATGCTCGGCGCGGCGGAACGCGACAATGGCGTGCGTCGACTGCTCAAGGCCATCCGCCACGAAGTTCCCGCCAACGCCGTTGCGGCCGAGCGGGTGGGTGCGATCAGCGGTGAGCCGGTTGCCCAAGTGTTGAAGACCTATCATTCCCAGCAAGGCGCCGGAAAATTGTCACTGGCGCGGGTTTGGTCGGGGACGATCAGTGACGGCGATACACTGAACGGGAACCGGGTTGCGGGCATTTTCAAAATGCTTGGCCAAACCCTACAAAAAATGACGTCGGCGACAGCCGGCGAAGTGGTTGCCCTGGGGCGCATGGACGGTGTGTCGACCGGTGACGTATTGGCCGCCGGCGGCACTGCGCCAACCCTACCCAAGGCAACACAATTGACGCCGGTCTACGGCTTTGCGGTGCATGCGGCCAATCGCAACGATGAAGTGAAGCTTTCGACGGCGCTCGCCAAACTGGTCGAGGAAGACCCCTCGCTGGTCATCGACCAAAATCAGGAAATGTCGCAATTGATCCTGTGGGGCCAAGGCGACGTGCATCTCAAAGTCGCGGTCGAGCGGTTGCAAAGCAAATTTGGCCTGGAGGTCAATCTCGATCGCCCGCGGGTGCCTTACAAGGAAGCGATCCGCAAATCGGTGACACAGCAATCACGGTTCAAGCGCCAGACCGGTGGCCATGGCCAGTTCGGTGACGTGACCGTGGACATCAAACCGATGCCCCGCGGCAGTGGCTTTGAATTCGTCGACAATGTCGTCGGTGGCGCCATTCCACGCCAATTCATTCCAGCGGTCGAGAACGGCATCAAGGAATACCTGACCACCGGTCCCTTAGGATTTCCGGTGGTCGATGTACAAGTGCGCCTGCATGACGGCAAGCATCACGCGGTGGATTCCTCTGAAATGGCCTTCAAGACGGCGGGCCGGTTGGCGATGTCGGAAGGCTTGCCGAAATGCAGTCCGGTATTGCTGGAACCGATCATGCACGTGGAAATCTTCGTGCCCTCGGAGCATACCGCCAGCGCCAATGCGTTGATCAGCGGTCGACGCGGTCAGATATTGGGATTTGACGCGCGCGAAGGCTGGCCGGGCTGGGATCGTGTTTCGGCCAATATGCCGCAGGTGGAAATTCTCGACCTGATCGTCGAACTGCGTTCCTTGACCCAAGGCATCGGCACCTTCACTTTTGCCTTTGATCATCTGCATGAATTGACCGGCCGGCTTGCCGATCAGGTGCTGGAGGCGCATGCTGCGGAGTGAACCGTGAGCAGTGACCGCCGGGCCGCCGACGCGGCGGCCTTGCTCGCCACCGCGCGGCGCGATCGCCGGCCGATCGCCGGTCTGCCGGAGTTGTGTCTGCCGCGGGATATCGACCAAGCCTACGCCATTCAGCAGGCCTTCGTCGTACGCATGCTGCACGACGAAGGCGGCCAGGCGATCGGCTACAAAATCGGCTGCACCAACCCTCTGGCGCAAGATCTGCTTGGTGTGGAGGAGCCATTTTATGGCCGGATCTTGTCATCCTCTGTCTTGCCAAGTGGCGCCGCGCTTCGCCGGGAGCACGTGAATTTATGCTGTATTGAGGCCGAGCTGGCCTTCGAATTGGCCGAGGATCTGCCGGTTGCCGCGGCGCCCTATGATCCCGATGGTGTCGCCTCGGCGGTCGCGCATCTCATGGGGGCCATCGAAATCGTCGACAGCCGCTTCGAGGATTGGACCCGGGTCGGCGCCGCGTCGTTGATCGCCGATAACGGCTGCGTTGGCCATTGGATCGAGGGCGCGGCGGTCGCGCAGTGGCGGCATTTGGAGCTCGATCAACTGTCGGTCGAGCTGATCGCAAATGATCAGGTCGTGCGCACCGGTTCCGGCGCCGACGTCATGGAACATCCGCTGAATGCGCTGGCTTGGCTCGCCAATGTGCTGTGTTTTTCCGGCAGCATGCTGAAGGCCGGCGACGTGGTGAGCACGGGGACGATGATCGATGTTTATTTCGCCGCACCCGGCGACCGACTGCAGGCGCGGTTTGATAGTTTGGGACTGATCGATCTTCAAATCGAATGATCGATTCCCTAAAAGCACTATATTTCAATGGCTTATGGAAATTTCTGGCGCTCTGCCGAATAGCATCACAGAGAGTTGAGTTGTCGGTTTGATCATTCAGTTTAGGTAGGTTCGCAAGGTAAAACAGTATCGACCCGAAGGGAGTCCGACGATGTTGATCAAATCGCCGCGTGGCTATGAAATTTCCGATCGCCTGGCGACACCGGAATCCGTATTCGTCAATCGCCGGAATTTCCTGGCCGCCATGGGGATGGGGACGATCGCGGCGAGCGCGCTGCCGACCGCGGTTTGGGCCGGTGCCGGAGAGGCTGACCCGACCGCCAAACTCTACCCGGTTGATCGCAATCTTCGCTATCGCGGCGGGCGCGAGCTCACCAATGAAGGCGATGCCACCACCTACAACAATTTCTATGAGTTCGGCTCCTCGAAATCGATCGTGCGCAAGGCCCAGAACCTCAATTTGCGGCCATGGCAGGTCAAGTTCGACGGCATGGTCGAAAAGGAAATGACGGTCGACATCGACGCGCTGATCCGACAGATGCCCCTGGAAGAACGGGTCTATCGCCATCGCTGTGTCGAGGCCTGGTCCATGGTCGTGCCGTGGAGCGGTTTTCCGTTGAAGTCACTGGTCGAGTTCGCCAAGCCCCTGGCCGGCGCGCGGTATGTGCGCATGGAGACGTTCCATGATCCAAAGGTGGCGACAGGCCAGAAAGCGAGTTGGTATCCCTGGCCCTACGTCGAAGGATTGACCATGGAGGAAGCGACCAACGAGTTGGCCTTCATGGTCACCGGCGTTTATGGCAAGCCGGTGCCGAAACAGATGGGCGCGCCCTTGCGCTTGGCGGTGCCCTGGAAATACGGCTTCAAGTCGATCAAGTCGATCGTGCGCTTCAGCTTCACCGACAAGCGTCCCGTCGGTATGTGGGAAGAAATCCAGGCTCGGGAATACGGCTTCTGGGCCAACGTGAACCCCAAAGTATCGCATCCCCGCTGGAGTCAGGCGACGGAACGGGAACTCGGCACCGGCCGGCGCATCGAAACCCAGCTCTATAACGGCTACGGCGAATTCGTCGCCGATCTCTACAAGGACATGAAAAAAGAAAAACTGTTCATGTAGCGATGGCATAGTGTGCCATGTCGGATAACGGATCCGCCGCGGAAGACAACGAGGCGAAAGTCGATGCCTTGGTCGGCGTGCTGCAGCCGCTGCTTGCCGCTCTCGATGGGCTGCAGGTCGTCGGCCGCTATTTGCATCCCCCCCAATTGCCGGCACTTGCAGCACGCCTTGAGCCTCTTGCCGAGCCCTTGGCCAACGCGCTCGAAACGTTTCGCGCCGTCACATGGCCGGAGCATCAGGCCGGCGTCGTGCAATGTATCGAGACCGCCGCCGACTTGGCCAGCCGCGCATTGGCCGGAATGCAGGAAACCGTCGATCATCCGGACGGCATCATGCAAGCTTATCGCTCGCTTCGTCATACGCCGCGCGCCATGTCGGCGCTCTATCCGCTGGCCGCCAATTTGCAGCCGGTCAGCCGGTTCTATCTTGAACCCGGTGCGCGCGACGATACCGACTTGATCAAGCGCCTGCATGAGGCTGCTCCAAACGAGTCGCCGATCGGTGTTATGCACAGCCGCAACGACCGGCGAAGCCGTGGCGGCTTTTCGCTTTACATACCAGAGTATTACGACGCTAGCCGCAGCTACCCGCTGATCATGGCCTTGCACGGCGGCAGCGGCCACGGCCAGACGTTTTTGTGGACGTGGCTCCGCGAAGCGCGGAGCCGCGGCGCCATCTTGGTCAGCCCGACATCATGCGACAGTACCTGGTCGTTGATGGAACCGGCGATCGACAGCCAGAACATCGAAACGATTCTTGCTCAAACTCGCGAGCAGTGGTCGGTCGATTCCGACAAAATGCTGCTCACCGGCATGAGCGACGGCGGCACGTTCTGCTATGTCAGCGGCTTGCGCGATGCCTCGCCGTTTACCCACCTGGCGCCGATTTCGGCCAGCTTCCACCCGATGATGCTGGAAATGATCGAGGAACCAAAGATCAAAGACAGGCCGATCCATCTGACCCACGGCGCCTTGGATTGGATGTTCGCGGTCGACGTCGCACGGACGGCAAACACCGTCTTGGCCGCCGCCGGCGCCGCCATCGAATACCGTGAAATTTCCGACCTATCACATACCTATCCGAACGCCGAAAACGGTGACATCATGGATTGGTTCCTTTAATTGACCGTGAAGAAAAGTCCTTCGCTACGCTCAGTGTACTTTTCTTCAGTTTCAATAAGGCGTTAGCGCATCTTGAGGCGGCTCGGCAATGCGCTAACAGCTTTTTTGTTTGCAACAAATCGAGCCTGAAAGGCTCAATTTGTTGCGGGCTTTGATCATGACCTTCGGTTATGATCAGCTAGATAAATGATCAAATCAGGCCGCCGGGCCGCCCCAAGGCCTGATTTGTCTTTATTTTCGCGGTAAAAAGTACACTGAGGCGGAGCCGAAGGACTTTTTTTGACGATGGATTATGAATTGCCGTAAGTCCAGATTTTCACCGGATCGTCGCGGCCTCGCAGCGACTGCTCCGTGCCCGAATGAAAATCCGTCAACAATTCCTGGCCCTGATCGTCGGTGGCCGCACGCAGAGCGTCGACGAAGCCGTCGCTGACGATCATGCGGACAGCCAAGTCTCGGGTCAGGGCTTCCAGCCTATTCGCTACATTGACGGTATCGCCTAGGGCGGCGAATTCCAGGCGCCGCTCGGAACCGATGTCGCCGAGCACGACCTCGCCGCAGTGAATGCCGATGGAAAGCCGGACCGGTTCTTCACCCTGTGTCGTGCGGTCACGGTTCCACTGATCGATGCGCGTCATCATTTCGCGGGCGCAGCGCAGCGCATTGGCCGCGTCTTCTGGGCTCGGGTCGGGCGTGCCGAAGGTTGCCATGATGCCGTCGCCCAAAAACTTGTCCAAAGTGCCGTGATGATTGAAAACAGCGCTTTCCATGTGACTGTGGAATTCTCTCAACATGGCGATTACGTCGTCCGGCGATCGTTGCTCGGCCATGCGGGTGAAGCCGACAATGTCGGCGAACATGACCACGACGGTTTGTGAACGGACGGCACCAAGCGGCTGATCCCGATCGGCAAGTTGATCGACGATGGTCGGCGGAAAATGCCGGGCGAGGTTGGCCCGTTCCCGGGCAACGTCCGACTGCGCCAAGATCAGCTGGTTGGTGCGCCAGCTGTTCAAGGCCAGGATGCCGGCAACGATCACGAAGACCACCACTTCTTGGACCCGCGCCTGAACCTGAGGGTCGTTGGGGTCGAGGAACTCCAGCATCCTCTCGTAGCCGACGAGCGCGCCGGTGACGCCGCCGGTCAGGGCCGGGATCTCGGTGCCGAACGCCACCACCAGAACAAGGGCACCGATCCAAAGTCCGGTCGTCCATGTAGAGAAAGCAAACACAGTGCGCCAGGAATAGGCCATGGTCGAGCCGGCCAGGAGCACGAAGAAATAATTGAAGCCGCCGAATTTGTACTGCATGGCGGTCGGCCAGGTTTCGTGGAAAAACGGATTAGGCACCACCAGAGTGAAGGTCAGAAGCGCCAAGTCGCAGAAGATCAGCGCCAGTTCCTGCCGTGATTGGCCGACGCGACCGGCCCTGAGTTGAGCCCAGCCAATGAACGCGAAACCGGCCAGCAACGCCTCATAGTAGAGCACCGACCAGGTAAAATTGAGGTAAGGCAGCAACAGCGCGATGATGCCCAAAGCAACCCATCTGGCGCGCACGGCAAGACGCAATCCGTTGCGCTTGTCCGTGGTCAGCGCCTCGAGCAGGAATTTGTTGGTGCCTGCCAATTCTTCCTGGTTAAGGCGATTGGCGCGAACCGACATGTCTTGCGGTATAATTCGTGCGAGCAATCCCGAGGCCATAGCGGATCCTTAGCGTTGATCATCGACGCGATCGGTTATGCGGCGCCGATATTTATGGCGCCTGTGGGCTCTATATCGGTACTCGGTCGGCTGACTGGAAGCCATGGCCGTAAAATTCTGACGATGGTGCCAATTTCGGCTGGCTTGGCGATGGCGCCGAATCCTGCTACCGCTCGCCCATGACGCGATCTGTCGACCTGGTGATCTTCGATTGTGACGGCGTATTGGTGGATTCCGAATTGCCTGCCAACCAGGTGTTTTGTGAGGCTCTGCGCGCCGAAGGACTTTGTGTTGAACTCGCCGACATTGTCCGCTTGTTGAAAGGTCTATCGCTTCGCTCTTGCGGCGATGTCATTCGCCGGGAATTCGATCTCGATTTGTCGGCGGCGTTTTTTGACCGGTTGCAAAAACGGACATACAAGCGGTTTCGGCAGGAACTCCAGGCGGTTCCCGGTGTTGCCGAGGCCATGCAAGCGCTCTCGGTTCCCTATTGCGTCGCTTCATCCGGGTCGATCGAGAAAATGCACTTCACGTTGGGATTGACCAATCTGCTGCGCTTTGTCGACGGTCGGCTGTTCAGTGCCAGCCAGGTGCCGCGCGGCAAACCCCATCCGGATCTGTTCCTGCATGCGGCACAATCCATGGCCGTACGGCCAAGCCGATGCGTGGTCGTTGAGGACAGCCGACCAGGCGTGTTGGCGGCAGAGGCGGCGGGTATGCATGTCCTAGGATTTGCCGGTACGTCGCTGGCAGATGCGCGGGAATTGGCCGACGCCGGTGCCGAGGTGTTCGACGACATGGCCGATTTGCCGGATTTGGTGCGGGCTCGTCGCGAAAAAAGCTGATTTGCTCCCATCAAACGGTCCCGTATGATCGAAATTCGTTCTTGCCGTAAGGGATTGTAGGCCTGGCAATGGATCATTTCGACGAAATGGGGCGGGACCGCGATTGCCGTCCGCAATACCGGCAGATACAGGCTTGGCTGGACGAGACGGCGGCGGACCTATTCGACGTGAAACGCCGCGAGGCGGAGGTCATCTTCCGGCGCACCGGCATCACTTTCGCGGTCTACGGCGAAGGCGGCGACCCGGAGCGCCTCATTCCCTTTGACATCATTCCGCGGGTTTTGGATGCCGAGGAGTGGCGCTTTCTCACCAGCGGGCTGGAGCAGCGTGTCCGGGCCTTGAATGCCTTCATCGGCGATGTCTATCACGGCCAGGAATTCCTTGCCGCCGGCAAGATGCCGGCGTCTTTGGTGCTGCAAAACGAAAGCTATCTCGCCGAGATGCAGGGGCTCGACGTCGCCCAAGGCATCTATACCCATATCGCCGGCATCGACATCGTCCGCGTCGGGCCGAAGGAATTCTACGTGTTGGAAGACAATTGCCGGACACCGTCGGGCGTCTCTTACATGTTGGAAAACCGGGAGGTGATGATGCGGCTGTTTCCGGAGCTGGCGAACCGCCACCGGATCCGGCCGATCTCGCATTATCCCGAAGAGCTGCTGGAGACCTTGGTCTCGGTGGCGCCGCCGCGTTGTCCGGGCGACCCGGTAGTGGCCTTGATGACACCGGGACCGTTCAACAGCGCCTATTACGAGCATTCGTTTCTGGCCGACGAAATGGGCGTCGAATTGGTCGAAGGCGCCGACTTGGTAGTCGAGGACTTGGTCCTCTATATGCGGACGACGGAAGGGCTGAAGCGAGTCGATGTCTTGTATCGTCGGATCGACGACGACTTCCTCGATCCGCTTACTTTTCAGCCGGATTCCGCACTTGGTGTGCCCGGCATCATGGCCGCCTATCGGGCCGGCAACGTCACCCTCGCCAACGCCGTCGGTGCCGGTATCGCCGACGACAAGGCGATCTACACCTATGTGCCAGAGATGATCCGGTTTTTCCTCGGTGAAGAGCCCTTGCTCAAGAACGTGTCGACCTACAAATGCGGCGACACTACGGACCTGGCCTATGTGATCGATCATATTGGCGAGTTGGTGGTGAAGGACGTGCATGGTTCCGGTGGCTACGGCATGCTGGTCGGCCCGCATGCCTCGAAGTCGGAGCAGGCGGATTTCGTTGCGCGCTTGAATGCCCGACCCGATCGCTACATCGCCCAGCCGACCTTGAGCCTGTCAACCTGTCCGACGTTCGTCGAATCGGGCGTCGCCCCGCGGCATGTCGACCTCAGGCCTTTTGTCCTGGTCGGCAAGACAGTGCGGATCGTGCCCGGCGGACTGACCCGCGTCGCCTTGCGTGAAGGCTCTCTGGTGGTCAATTCATCACAGGGCGGCGGCACCAAGGACACCTGGGTAGTCGAGGCATGAGTGGGCGATGCTGAGCCGTACCGCCAACAGCCTGTTTTGGCTCGCGCGCTATCTCGAGCGCGCTGAAAACATCGCCCGCGTCTTGGATGTGGGTTTAAGGATGTCGAGCATGGGCTTCGCCACCGACGACGACACCGTCGAGTGGCATTCGACGATCTTGGCGTCGGGCTGTGAACAGGGCTTCTACGGCAAGCATGAGCGCGCAGATGCCGCCGCGGCGATCCACTATCTGGCCCGCGATCCCGATAATCCGTCTTCCATTCTCGCTTGTCTGCATACCGCGCGGCAGAATTCCCGAGCGGTTCGCACGGCGCTTACAACGGACATGTGGGAAGGCATCAATGCCACATGGATCGAAGCATCGACCCTGTCGGACAGCCATTTTTCAGTGGAGAAAGTGCGCGGCGTGCTCGATTGGGTGAAGGAACGGTCGCTGCAATTCAACGGCGCCGTGGCGAACACCATGCTGCGCACCGACGCTTATTGGTTCATGCGGCTTGGGACCTTCGTCGAGCGGGCCGACAACACCGCGCGCATTTTGGATGTGAAATATCACGTGTTGCTGCCCGATTATGAGCGTGTCGGCGGTACCTTGGATTATTATCAATGGACGGCGATCCTGCGGGCGGTATCGGCTTTACGCAGCTATCACTGGGTCTATAAGCGGCAATTGGAGCCTTGGGCGGTCGCCGAATTGTTGATTTTGCGCCCGGAGATGCCCCGGTCGCTCAGGAGTTGCTTCGACGAAATCGCCCGTTATCTCGACGCCATTGGCCAAGCCTACGGCGTGGTCGGCGAGTGCCAGCGCCAAGCCGGCCAGCTTCAGGCTCGGTTGCGGTTTGGCAAGATCGACGAAGTCTTCCGAATCGGGCTACATGAATTTCTGACCGAGTTCATCGACAAAACGATCGAACTCGGTGACGAAATTTCTGAATTGTACCTGTCCTAAAATGTACCTGAAAATCCGCCACCGGACCCACTATCGGTATTCCGCGCCGATCGACTACGGCCTGCAGTTGATCCGCCTGACCCCGGTCGATCACGCCGGCCAACGGGTTATCGGCTGGAGCGTGTCAAAGGCCGATGGCCAGGCCTTGCGATCGACCGACGATGGCTTTGGCAATGTCGTGCACATGATGACGCTCGAGCGCGGGCAGCAAGAGGCCGCGGTCGTCGCGGAAGGCACGGTCGAGACGGCGGCGACTGACGGCGTGCTGCGCGGCCTCGGCGATCGCGTGCCGGTGGACTATTTTCTGCGTCAGACCGCGGCGACGAAGCCGGAAAACGCCGGCCGTGACCTTGCCGAGCAGGTCCGGGACGTCCGCGATCCCGTCGATCGGCTGCACCGGCTCATGGACACCATTCGCGCGGCCGTAACGTTTGAAGTCGCGACCACGACGGTCGAGACCAGCGGCGCCGAAGCCCTCGCCGCCGGTCGCGGGGTTTGCCAGGATTTCGGTCATATATTGGCTGGCAGCGCGCGTCATCTCGGTCTGCCGGCGCGTTATGTTAGCGGCTATTTGTGGACCGGCGAGGCGGCCCAATCGTTCGAAGCCAGTCATGCCTGGGCGGAAGTGAATGTTTCCGGTTTCGGTTGGATCGGCTTCGATGCCGCCAATGGCCAATGCCCGACGGAGGCCTATGTTCGGGTTGCCGCCGGGCTCGATTACCGAAGTGCCGCCCCGGTGACCGGCCTGTGGCGCGGCGAGGCGGAAGAATCCCTTGCGGTCGAGGTCGAAGTGCAGCAGCTTCAGGCGCAGCAGTAATAGCCAACCATAGAGCATAAAATGACCTATTGCGTCGGACTAAGACTCGAGAACGGCCTGGTAATGTTGTCCGATACCCGCACTAATGCCGGTGTCGACAACATCGCGACGTTCGGCAAAATGCACCGCATCGAAAAGCCGGGAGAGCGGATGATCGCTTTGATGACCGCCGGCAACCTGGCCGTGACCCAAGCGATCGTGACGCGCCTGACGGAAGGCTTTGAGACGGCGCGCGGCGAGATCGAAAGTCTCTACACGGTCGAGAGCATGTCCCGAGCCGCGCAAATCACCGGCGAAGCGATCCGCGACGTGCATCGGCTGGATGGCGAGGCGTTGCGCGACCAGAACGTCGCCTTTGACGTATCGATATTGCTGGGTGGTCAAATCAAGGGTCGGGCGGTCCGGCTGTTCGAGGTCTACCCTGTCGGCAATTATATCGAGGCAACGGAGGATACGCCGTACCTGCAGATCGGCGAGCACAAATACGGCAAGCCGATACTCGACCGCGGCGTGCGCTACGAAACCGATCTCTTTGAAGGCATCAAGCTGGTGCTGATATCCATGGATTCGACATTGCGAAGCAATCTGTCCGTCGGCTTGCCGATCGATCTGCTGGTCTATCGACGCGACGACTTGACGCTCGCCGTTCAACGGCGGATCGATGAAGACGATACCTATTTCCAGACGATCTCTCGGCAATGGTCGGAAGCATTGCGCCGGGCGTTCCAAGACATTCCGTTGCCTAACTGGGCCGAGTAATCAGCGTCGTCGAAAAATCGCTCATATATATCGAGTAGAGGAATCGGTGTTTCAAAAAAAATGCCGGCCACGTGTGCCGGCGAGTCTAACAGGGAGGCTTCACGTCTGGGAGACGTGAATGGGTTCCTTAGGACGGGAGGTCAATCAAGGAACCCGCCGTCGGCGAAGGTTGCCGACGACCGACGACCGTTGCTAGGCAACAACCATCTGATTCTTATTTAGGCGGCGCTGGGCGTTTGCACTAGTCCATGTCGCGCAGATCTGACATGCGAAACGCGCATGACGATCAAACTTGCTCTAGCGGTGTCAATTGCGCCATTCCGCGACCTGCCGGATGAGAAAGTCACGGAAAACGCCTATGCGCCCGGAGTTCCGCAGTTCTTCCGGATAGACGAAGTAAGTGTCGAACGTCGGACCCTTGTGGTCCGGCAGGACGCGCAACAAATTGCCGTGGCCACGCACGATATAATCGGGCAGCGAGGCGATGCCGAGGCCGCTTTCCACGGCGAGCAGCAGGCCGTAGATGTTGTTGACCTTGAGAATCGGCCGAATGTCGCTGCCTTGTCTGCGGGCCAGCTCCAAGAGCCAATTGACGTTGGCGATCGTCGACGGCGCTTCTTCGCCATAGATGATGATGTCGTGTTGGGCTAAATCCGCTAATTGCGACGGATTGCCGCGCCGCTTGATGTACTCCGGAGAAGCGTAAATGTGGTGGTTGGTCTCCATCAGCTTGCGCTGAATCAATTCGGGCTGGGTCGGCTTACGCATACGAATGGCGACATCGGCCTCACGCATGGACAGGTCGAGTTCGTGGTCGGCGACGATCAGGTTGAACGTGATGTCGGGATACATTTCGAGAAATTCGCGAATCCGCGGCGTCAGCCATGTCGACCCGAAGCCGACTGTCGTCGTTACTTTCAGCTCGCCGCTCGGCTTGTCCTTGGCATCGGTCAACAACGCCTCGGCCATTGCCACCTTGCCGAAGACCTCATGCGCAGTGCGATAGAGCATTTCGCCTTGTTCGGTCAGAATCAACCCGCGTGCGTGACGGTGGAAGAGTTGCGTCCGAAGCGTATCCTCCAAGGCGCTCACCTGGCGAGAAATGGCCGACTGGCTCAAGTTGAGAGCATCACCCGCGTGGGTGAAACTCCCGGCTTCAGCAACGGCGTGAAATATCCGCAGCTTGTCCCAATCCATGATGTGTTTTTGTCTCACGACCTCCGATGAGGACGACGCCGTTCCCATGCGACGCCGACCGAAACCTTCCCTGTTGGCCTCATTTGGTAGAGGCCTTGACTTGATAGATAGGAACGGTTGCCCGTTCTGCCAAGCTCCTACTCGGCGGCGTCCGCGGTCAGAGTCGCCGGTAAGGCCAGGAACTTCTCTGCTTCCAAAGCGGCCATGCAGCCGGTTCCGGCCGCCGTCACCGCCTGGCGATAAATCATGTCTTGAACGTCGCCTGCCGCGAATACGCCGGGTTGGCTGGTCGCGGTGGAATCCGGTTGGGTATGGATGTAACCGGTTTCATCCATGTCAACTTGGCCACGGAACAGCGCCGTGGCCGGGTCATGGCCGATCGCCACGAATACGCCGTCGACAGCCAAATCTTCGGTCGCTCCGGTCTTCGTGCTTTTCAACCGGGCACCAGTGACGCCGGGCGGATTATCTTGACCCAGGACATCGTCCAAGACGCGATCCCATAGGACTTCGATCTTGTCGTTGTCGAACAATCGCTGCTGCAGGATTTTTTCCGCCCGCAGGCTGTCGCGGCGGTGAACCAGCCATACTTTGCTGGCGAAATTGGTCAAAAAGAGCGCTTCCTCGACCGCGGTGTTGCCGCCACCGATCACCGCGACCGCTTTGTCGCGGTAGAAGAATCCGTCGCACGTCGCGCAGGCGGAAACGCCGAAGCCCTTGAACCGTTCCTCTGAGGGCAAGCCGAGCCAGCGCGCCTGCGCGCCGGTGGCGATGATCACGGTGTCGCCTTGGTAGATTGCACCGCTGTCGCCCTGGGCGATGAAGGGCCGGTTGGTGACGTCGATGTCGGTGATGATGTCGTGGAAAATTTCGGTGCCGACGGCGCGGGCCTGCGCGTCCATTTGCTCCATCAACCAAGGGCCCTGGATAACGTCGGCAAATCCCGGGTAGTTTTCCACGTCCGTGGTGATGGTCAGTTGTCCGCCCGGCTGCAGACCGTGAACCATGATTGGGTTAAGCGCGGCGCGCGCGGCGTAAATCGCCGCCGTGCAGCCGGCCGGCCCGGAGCCCACGATCAAAACTTTGCTGGAATGTCGCTCAGCCATGGTTTTCCTCGGTTAATTCGCGCGCTTAACACCCGTGGCGACACCACACTTAGCCGCGTCGGATCAAGGCATCACAATGGGGCATCACTAGTATCTCCCCCGAGTTTTGCCGGGGGATCTGATCTTGGGCAATAAATAACCATTCAACGGACGGATCGCAAGCATCGCCAAGGGCGGCGACAAGCCGTTTGCCGGATCGGGGTGCATTGTAATAATGTTGCGCGACAACAGGGATGGGAGCGGCGCTTCGATGTCGCGTGTAAAGCTCGACGATATTGACAAGCGAATTTTGGTCGATTTGCAAGACAACGGCCGAATCACCAACGTGGAACTGGCGAGACGGGTCGGCATTTCGGCACCGCCGTGCCTGCGACGGGTCCGGGCGCTGGAAGCGGCAGGATATATTCGCGGCTATCACGCGGATTTGGACGAAGAATTGCTTGGCTACGGGGTTACAGTTTTCGCGATGGTCGGACTGGATAGCCAGGCCGAGGTCGATTTGCATGCCTTCGAAGAAACCGTGCGGTCCTGGCCGATGGTGCGCGAATGCAACATGCTTGCCGGCGAATCGGATTTCATTCTAAAAATCGTCGCCAAGGATTGGGATGCCTATCAGCATTTCGTGACCGAACAACTGACCACGGCACCGCACGTGGCGCACGTGAAATCGTCGCTGTCGTTCAGAACCTCGAAGCGCGCGCCGGGCGTGCCGCTCGGCATCATCGATTAGTTGAACGCGACGTCAATCAGCTCGTAGCTTCTGTGTCCGCCGGGCGTTTCCACGTCGACGCTGTCGCCCGCCACTTTGCCGATCAGGGCGCGCGCCAACGGCGAGGTAATCGAAAGACGCCCGCGCTTGATGTCGGCTTCATCGGTGCCGACGATTTGGAAAGACGATTCTTCGTCGGTATCCTCGTCGGCCAACTGAACCGTGGCGCCGAACTTAACCGAACCGCCGGATAGTTTGCTGACATCGATGACATCCGCACGTCGAAGTTTGTCGCCAATCTCAATCACGCGGGCTTCGACAAAGCTTTGGCGTTCTTTAGCGGCATGATACTCGGCATTTTCGGACAAGTCGCCATGTTCGCGGGCTTCCGACAAAGCTTGAATGATCGAAGGGCGCTCCACCGTTTTCAACATCTTCAACTCTTCTTCGAGGCGCCGAAAGCCCTCGCCGGTCATCGGAATCTTTTCCATGGCGGTATCCTAGTTTAACAATGGTGGGCGTAACCTAGCCGCACCCACAGCGTCGCACGGGTTCAACAAAAAACACGAGCCCTTAACTGTATGATTGCAAAGGCGCCACTTCAAGACCGCTTGACGCCAATTTGACGATTGCCATGACGGCGGCCTTGGCGCCGGCGATGGTGGTGTAATAGGGGATGCCCTGGGTCAATGCAGTACGACGCAGTTCATAGGAATCGCGTATTGCCTGTGCACCGCCGGTGGTATTGATAACCAGTTGAATGTCACCGTTTTTCATGGCATCGACAATGTGCGGGCGGCCTTCGAGCACTTTATTGATACGGCCAACATTGAGCCCGGCCTGGCTCAGTGCCGCCGCAGTCCCGCCGGTCGCGACAATGCTGAAGCCGTGGGCGATCAATTGCCGCATCGGTTCGACGACAGACTGTTTGTCGCGGTCCTTGACCGAAATGAACACGGTGCCGGTCCGCGGCAGGTCGACACCAACAGCCAATTGCGATTTGGCGAACGCGCTGGCGAAATCGTGATCCAAGCCGATGGCTTCTCCGGTCGATCGCATCTCCGGGCCGAGAATGATGTCGACCCCGGGAAATCGCCCGAACGGAAATATCGCTTCCTTGACTGCGATATGCGAAAGCGTCCGGTCTTTCAGCTGGAAGTCTGCCAATGCTTCGCCCGCCATGACCCGGCTGGCGATCTTAGCCACCTGCAAACCCGTGGTTTTCGCCACGAACGGAACCGTTCGCGACGCCCGTGGATTGACTTCTATGATATAGACCGAATCGTCTTTTACCGCGTATTGCACGTTCATCAATCCGACAACGTTCAATGCCTTTGCCAATATGCGGCTCTGCTGCCGGATATCCTCGAGCACATCCGCCGAAAGCGAATAGGGCGGCAGGCTGCAGGCCGAGTCGCCGGAATGGATGCCGGCTTCCTCGATATGTTCCATAATGCCCGCGATATGCACCGTTTCACCATCGGCGATGCAGTCGACGTCGACCTCTATCGCGTCTTGCAGGTAGCTGTCGATTAGGACTGGCGAGTCGCCCGAGACTTCAATCGCCTCGGCCATGTAGCGCTCCAACCCGGCCATGTCATGAACGATTTCCATGGCCCGTCCGCCTAATACGTAGGATGGGCGAAGCAAGACCGGGAAGCCGATGGCCTCAGCTTTTTTCTTGGCCTCTGGCAAACTACGGGCAATGGCGTTGGGCGGCTGTTTGAGCTGCAGTTCGGTCAACAAACGCTGAAAGCGTTCGCGGTCTTCCGCCAGGTCGATGGCATCGGGAGAGGTGCCCAATATGGGCACGTTTGCCGCTTCCAGCGCTTGCGCAAGTTTCAAAGGGGTCTGGCCGCCGAATTGCACGACGACGCCCAGCAGTCGGCCCGCCGATTGCTCGACGTGCACGATTTCGAGCACGTCCTCGTCCGTCAACGGCTCGAAATAGAGCCTGTCCGAGGTGTCGTAGTCCGTCGACACGGTCTCCGGATTACAATTGATCATGATGGTTTCGAATCCGGCTTCGGAAAGCGCGAATGCGGCATGCACGCAGCAATAATCGAATTCGATGCCTTGGCCGATACGGTTCGGGCCGCCGCCGAGAATGATGATCTTGTCGCGCTCGCTCGGGCGCGCCTCGCACTCGGCGGGATTGACGCCATTGCCTTCATATATGCCGTACATGTAAGGGGTCTGAGCTTCGAACTCGGCGGCGCAGGTATCAATGCGCTTATAGACCGGCGTAACCCCGAGCGCGCGGCGGCGCTCGCGAACGGCATCGGCGCTGAGGCCGGTTAGGCTCGCCAGTTTGGCGTCGGAGAATCCCATTTTCTTCAGCCGGAGCATGGCCGGCATGTCGCTCGGCAAGCCATCGGCTTTGATCGTCGCCTCGGTTGTCACCAGGTCGCGTATCTGCCGCAGGAACCACGGGTCGTAGTGACAGGCGCTTTGCACCTCGGTGACGTCGAGCCCGCGGCGGAACGCCTGGGCGATAACCAGGATCCGATCATGCGACGGCCGCGACAAAGCGGCAACGATCGATTGTTTGTCGACGAATTGATCCGATCCGTCGGCGATCGCGACAGCGTCGAGGCCGTTCAGCCCGACTTCCAAGGAACGCATGGCTTTTTGCAGGCTTTCCAGGAATGTACCGCCGATCGCCATGGCCTCGCCGACCGATTTCATCGAGGTCGTCAGCACCGGATCGGTGCCCGGGAACTTTTCGAACGTGAAACGCGGAACTTTGGTGACGACGTAATCGATGGTCGGTTCAAACGACGCCGGCGTCACGCCGGTGATGTCATTGTCCAGTTCGTCGAGCGTGTAGCCGACTGCCAGCAGCGAGGCGATCTTGGCGATGGGAAAACCGGTTGCCTTGGAAGCCAGCGCCGACGATCGCGATACCCGCGGATTCATCTCGATAATGACCATCCGGCCATCGTCGGGATTGACGGCGAATTGCACGTTCGAGCCACCGGTGTCGACGCCAATCTCGCGCAACACCGCGATCGAGGCGTTGCGCATGATTTGGTATTCCTTGTCGGTCAAGGTCAGCGCCGGCGCCACGGTGATCGAATCGCCGGTATGCACGCCCATCGGATCGACGTTTTCGATCGAACAAACGATGATGCAATTGTCGGCTCGGTCGCGCACCACCTCCATTTCGAACTCTTTCCAACCTAGGACCGATTCCTCGACAAGCACTTCAGTGGTCGGCGACGCTTCCAGGCCACCTGACACGATCTGCTCGAACTCTTCACGATTATAGGCAATGCCGCCGCCGGTACCGCCAAGCGTGAAGGACGGCCGAATGATTGCCGGCAAGCCGATTTCCGCCAAACCCCGGTGGGCTTCCGCCATCGAGTGGGCGACGGCGCTTTTCGGCAACCCCAAGCCAATGTTGGCCATTGCCTCGCGGAACAGCGCCCGGTCCTCGGCCTTGCTGATGGCGTGCCGGTTGGCGCCGATCAATTCAACGCCGTATTCATCGAGAACGCCCTGCTCGGCCAACGCAATCGCCGTATTGAGCGCGGTTTGCCCGCCCATGGTCGGCAGCAACGCGTCGGGCCGTTCGCGGGCGATGATTTTCGCCACAATGTCCGGCGTGATCGGTTCCACATACGTGGCGTCGGCGAATTCCGGGTCGGTCATGATGGTTGCCGGATTGGAATTCACCAGTACGATCCGATAGCCCTCTGCCTTCAGCGCCTTGCAGGATTGGGTGCCGGAATAGTCGAACTCGCAGGCCTGACCGATCACAATGGGTCCGGCGCCGATGATCAGAATGGTTTCGATATCGGTGCGCTTAGGCATGATGCTCGATCATTTTAACGAAACGCTGGAACAGGTAATGGCTGTCTTGCGGGCCGGGCGACGCTTCCGGGTGATACTGAACGGCGTAAATCGGCCGGTCCTTGGCTTGAAAACCTTCCAAGGCGCCATCGAACAGAGAAAAGTGGGTCGCTTCCAAACCGTCTGGCAAGCCGTCGGTGCGGACCACGAAGCCGTGATTTTGACTGGTAATTTCCACTTTGTCCGTTGTCAGGTCCTTGACCGGCTGATTGGCGCCGCGGTGGCCCATATGCAGTTTTTCGGTGCTGGCGCCGAGTGCCAAAGCCAGTATCTGATGGCCGAGGCATATGCCGAACATCGGTTTGCCCGATGCGATCAAGGCTTCGACCGTGGCGATGGCGTGACGGCCCGTCGCCGCCGGATCACCCGGCCCGTTGGACAGAAATATGCCGTCCGGCTCGGCCGCCAGAATCTGTTCGGCGCTTGCCGTTGCCGGCATCACCGTGGTGCGGCAGCCGTGGTCGGCAAGACATCGCAAAATGTTGCGTTTGATGCCGTAGTCGATGGCGACCACATGGTACTGGGGGCTGATCAAGCGTTCAAAGCCATGACCGATCCGCCAGCCGGTTTCGTCCCACTGATAGGGCGCCGGAGACGACACCTCTATGGCTAGATCCATACCCTCGAGCCCGGGCCAAGCGCGCGCCGCCGCGGTCAATTCTTCGAGGTCAAAGCGGCCGTCGGGGGCGTGGCAGAGGCTGCCGTTGGGTGCGCCTTTATCGCGAATGCGCCGGGTCAACGCCCGCGTATCGATGCCGGTCAGGCCGATCAGGCCGCGTGCCTTCAACCAATCGTCCAGCGTCTCTGACGATCGCCAATTCGACGGGTCGGTCATGTCGGTACGAAGAATGAGCCCACGCGCGGCGGGGCGGTCGGTCTCGTTGTCCTCGCCGTTGGTGCCGACATTGCCGATATGGGGAAAGGTGAAGGTAACAATCTGTCCCGCATAGGACGGGTCGGTCAGGATTTCCTGATAGCCGGTCATCGCGGTATTGAAGCAAACCTCGCCGACCGTCTGACCGACGGCGCCAATGCCATGGCCGAACAGTACTGTGCCGTCATCCAAGGCCAGCACGGCTGTCATCCCGCTCGGCGGGGCGCCGGTCCGTGCCTTGGTCGCGTCGGTCATGTCAAGGGCTCCTGGGCGGGCCCGGCGGCAAGATAGCGCGCTCCGCGCCGCCGGTCGCGGCGGAACATAAGCAAATCACGGTTGGGCGTCAAGACTTGTACGGAAGGAATTATGTGTTTTATTTCAGTTAGTTAGGAAAAATTTTGGATTTGCTTACGCCCCGTCTTTTTAGTAGAGTCGCGTCTTCTTTAGCGGACACAAGCAATTCCTATGTTGCGCGAGCAATTATCTGACTCCTTGAAGACGGCTATGAAAGCCAAGGACCAGCGCAAGGTTTCGACGTTGCGTTTGATTCTGGCGGCGTTGAAAGATCGCGAGATTGCCTCCCGGGTGGACGGAGAGAGCGACAATCTGTCGGACGGCGACATCCTGCAGATGCTGACCAAAATGATTCGCCAGCGCCGCGATTCGATCAAGATGTACGAAGAGGGCGGCCGCGTCGATCTCGCCACCCAAGAGCAAGAAGAAATTGTGATTATCGAAGCCTTTATGCCGCGCCAGCTGTCGGATGCGGAGACCCAGCAGGCGGCGGAAGCGGTGATTGCCGAACTGGGTGCGGAAAGTCTCAAGGATATGGGGCGGACCATGGCCGAACTGCGGCAACGCTATGCCGGGCAGATTGACCCCGGCAAAGTCAGCGGCATCGTCAAGGCGCTGCTGTCGCAGTGACGCCGGCCGCGTTCGCCGCGCCTGATCGGACCATTGGCGAACGCTCGGAGTAGGCCTGGCAGTATCGACAAGGACGGTGTGGTATGATCACGCGTACCGGACCGGGGGCTGTTGGCGCGGGGACACGAAATGGCGTTGTCGGCGGATTTTCTCGATGAGTTGAAGGCCCGGACGTCGATCGCCGAGGTCGTTGGCCGCAAAGTCGCGTTGCGCCGGGCCGGGCGTGAGCATTCCGGCCTTTGCCCGTTTCACAACGAGAAGACGCCATCCTTTACCGTAAGCGAGGAGAAGGGATTCTTTCATTGCTTCGGTTGCGGCGCCCATGGCAGCGTCATCGATTTTCTCATGCGCACCGAAGGCCTGGCCTTTCCGGAGGCGGTGGAACGGCTGGCGTCGGAAGCCGGTATGACGATGCCGCGGCCCGATCCGGGGCAAAAGCAAGCGGCCGATCAGCGCAACCGTCTCAGCGCCGTCATGGAAACCGCGACGGGCTGGTTTCAGGCCCAGTTGCAGGCTTCGGTCGGTGCCGGCGCACGCGACTACCTGGCGGCCCGCGGCAGGACCGACAAGGCGATCGCCGATTTCAAAATTGGCTACGCGCCGCCCGGCAGCGCGACCATGAAGGCGGCGATGCTCGAGCGCGGGCATAGCGAAGCAGACTTGCTGGAAGTTGGCTTACTGGCACACAGCGAAGACCGCAACGAAACCTATGACCGGTTTCGCAATCGCCTGATGTTTCCGATCGCCGACCGTCAGGGGACGGTCATCGCCTTTGGCGGCCGGGCGCTTGGCGAAGCGCGAGCGAAATACCTGAATTCGCCGGCGACGCCGCTGTTTGATAAAGGGCGAGTGCTCTATAACTTCGCGCGCGCCAGGCCGTCCGCCCTAGAACGCCGCTCGGTCATCGTCGCCGAAGGCTACATGGACGTCATTGCCTTGGCGGAGGCCGGCTTCGATCATGTCGTCGCGCCGCTCGGCACCGCGATTACCGAGCATCATCTCGGTTTGCTCTGGCGCATGGCGGCGGAACCGGTGCTGTGCCTCGACGGCGACAACGCCGGCTGGCGCGCCGGATTGCGCGCCGCCGAACGGGCGCTAGCGGACCTGAAACCCGGTCGGTCGCTGCGCTTTGCCTTGTTGCCCGAGGGTGTGGATCCCGATGATTTGGTTCGACAATCCGGGGCGACGGCGATGCAGGAGGTGATCGACCAGGCCTTGCCGCTGTCGGAGCTGTTGTGGCGACAATTGGGTCAAGGCCGAGCGTTGGCAACGCCGGAAGATAAGGCGGCCTGGGAGGCCGATATCGGCAAATTGACGGCCCGTATCGGCGACGAAACCGTGCGCAGCCATTATCAGCGCCATTATCGCGACCGCTTATGGCAGGCCTTGGGCGCGCAGCGGCGCGGGCGGACCGGCCGCTCGGGCGCGACGCAGACCGGTCCAGGCCGGCGCCGGCGGTCGGACACGGCAGCGTCGACGGGTCCAACCGTTCGGGCCAAAAATGTTGCCGGTCAACTCACCGGAAACAATCGCGAATTGAGTATTTTGAGATTTGTGCTCGCCTTTCCGCACCTCGTCGAGCCCCATCTAGAGGCTTTGGCGCCGCTGATTTTCAAGGATCCGCAGCTTGACAGGCTATGGGATGCTGTCCTAGAAATCGCCGCGCGTCGTCCGGGCCTTGACTTCGATGCCCTGCGTGCCCAGTTAATCGAAACTGGACATGCGGGTGCGCTCGAGCTTATTGCGGGAGCCGACGCCAAGAAACTGGAGCTTACGCGGCAGGCTAATCGTGAATCGCCGGCCGCGGGTCTCCGTCAAACTTTGGAACGGTATTTCCGGGATTTGGACTTGGGCCCAGAGTTGCTTAACGCAGAATCAACACTCGCGGATAATTATACCAGGGAGACCTGGGCAAGGTTTCAAGGCGTGCTTCGGGAGAAATCCGATGCACAAGACATGGATAGTGCGGAACCGGACCGCTTTGGCGAAGAGCCGAAGGCGGACGGCGCCGTTTGACGTATTTCTATCGGCGCCCGCGCCGATCTCGGAATGTTTGGTAAGCTGGAGGTCCCATGGCGACAAAGACGGCTGAAGCCGCCGAAAGCACGGAAAATCGCGAAGACGCGCCGGATGGCCCGCTTTTGGATTTGACCAATCAAACGATCAAAAAGCTGATCGCGAAAGGCAAGGAGCAAGGCTTCGTCACCTATGAGGAGCTGAATTCGGCCTTGCCGCAGGATCAAGTGTCTTCGGAGCAGATCGAAGACACCATGACCATGCTTTCCGAACTGGGCGTCAACGTCGTCGAAGGCGACGAAGCCGAAGAGACGCCGGACGACGGCCAGGCCGCCCAGCCCAGTGCCGCGGCTACGGCCCAGACCGCGGTGGTGGTCGCGGCGCCGACCACGGAAATCGAACGAACCGACGATCCGGTGCGCATGTATTTGCGTGAAATGGGATCGGTGGAGTTGCTGTCCCGCGAAGGCGAGATTGCTATCGCCAAACGGATCGAAGCGGGCCGCGAAAAGATGATCGGCGGGATTTGCGAATCGCCGCTGACAATCAGCTCGATCGTGCATTGGCGCGACTTGATCGTGAACGGCGACATGTTGTTGCGCGACATTATCGATCTGGACGCGACTTACGGGGCGACAATCGACCCAAATCGCGATGCCAACGGCGCCAACGGAGCCAACAGCGCTAACGGCGCCAACGGCGCCAATCCTCAAGCTGCGAACGGCGGCGTGGCCCAGGCGGCGCCGTCTGCCGGCGCCAACGGCGCCGATCCGTCTGCTGCGGCGCCTGCCGAAACGACAGCCGAAGCGCCGGCCAAGACCAATGGTGCTGCCACCGAGGAAGGCAAGGAGACCAGTGACAGCGACGATGACGAAGATGATGACGATTTCGACGATGGCGGTCTGTCGCTGGCGGCCATGGAAGCGGAACTCCTGCCGCAGGTGCTGGAACGTTTCGATGCCATTGCCAAGTTGAACAAGCGTCTGAACAAGCAACAAGAAAACCGCATCATGGCGGCGCTCAAAGGCGAGGAAATCTCGCCTCGCACCGACAAGACCTATCAGAAAACCAAACTGGAAATGGGCGCCTTGGTGCAGACCGTGCGTCTCAATAATTTGCGCATCGAAGGCCTGTTGGAGGAACTCTACATCCACAACAAGAGCTTGCTCGGGCTGGAAGGGCGGCTGTTGAGGCTGGCCGAGCGCTTTAGCGTCAGCCGGCAAAGTTTCCTCGAACACCATATCGGCCACGAACTCGAGCCGAACTGGCTGCGCCGCGTGTCGCGGCTCAAAGCCAAGGGTTGGAAGGAATTCTCCAAGGCCGAAAAGGAACAGGTCAAGAATATTCGCAACGACATCGCCGTCGTCTCGGCCAGCAGCGGTCTCACCATCAGGGAATTCAAACGCGTCGTCGCGACCGTGCAGTCCGGCGAGCGCGAGGCGAGCCGGGCCAAGAAGGAAATGGTCGAAGCGAACCTGCGGCTGGTGATTTCGATCGCCAAGAAATACACCAATCGCGGCCTGCAGTTCCTTGACCTGATCCAAGAAGGCAACATTGGCCTGATGAAGGCGGTCGACAAGTTCGAATATCGCCGCGGCTACAAGTTCTCGACCTACGCGACCTGGTGGATCCGCCAGGCGATCACCCGGTCGATCGCCGATCAAGCGCGCACCATTCGCATTCCCGTTCACATGATCGAAACCATCAACAAGCTGGTGCGGACGTCGCGTCAGATGTTGCATGAAATTGGCCGCGAGCCGACGCCGGAAGAACTCGGCGAGAAACTTGGCATGCCGCTGGAAAAAGTGCGCAAGGTTTTGAAGATCGCCAAGGAGCCGATCAGCCTGGAGACGCCGATCGGCGACGAGGAAGACAGCCACCTCGGCGATTTCATCGAGGACAAGAACGCCATTCTGCCGCTCGATTCGGCCATTCAGTCGAACCTGCGCGAAACCACGACCCGGGTGTTGGCGTCGCTGACGCCGCGCGAAGAACGTGTGCTGCGCATGCGCTTCGGCATCGGCATGAACACCGACCACACGCTTGAGGAAGTCGGTCAACAATTTTCCGTCACGCGCGAACGCATCCGCCAAATCGAGGCCAAGGCGCTACGCAAGCTGAAACATCCGAGCCGAAGCCGCAAACTCCGGAGCTTCCTCGATAACTGACGCGGTCGGTCGCGCACCGCGTTGACCCACCACGGCATGGGCCTGTAGCTCAACTGGTTAGAGCCGGCCGCTCATAACGGTCTGGTTGCAGGTTCGAGTCCTGCCGGGCCCACCACCCACCCGTGCCGCTCTGTTCCACCAAACTTCTGATCGACAAAAACCGCTGAACTGGGTGGCTTTTGCGGCATATGAGGGACAGTTGCGGTTGGCAGAGACGCTTCGATTTGGCGTCCAATCGCCAATTCCGCAGAAAGTCTCTAAGGGTGGATTTGTGTCACCAAACCGTTCAACGGATAGGGTTGGTTGTGTGGTCGAACCCAAGCAACGGCACTGTCACATAAACTCGGCTGGTCGGGCCAAGTCGCCGCGATTATGCTCAGCCCATGCGCAAACTCAGCTTCAAACGTCACCGTTTTCCAGCGGAGGTCATCCGCCATTCAATTTGGCTCTACGCCCGATTCACCTTGAGCTTCCGTGACGTCGGGGACTTGCTTGCCGAGCGCGGCATCGACGTCTCCTACGAGACCGTCCGACACTGGTTTCTGAAGTTTGGATCACCGATCGCTGCCAATCTGCGCCGGAGTAGACCGAGGCCCAGCGATCATTGGCATCTCGACGAGATGGTCATCGTGATCCGGCGAAAACGCCACTGGCTTTGGCGCGCTGTCGACAATGAAGGCGAAGTTTTGGACTTCCTCGTCCAAAGCCGACGCAATGAGAAAGCCGCCAAAAGACTGCTGAGGAAGCTGCTCAAGAAGCAAGGCTTCGCACCAACCCGGGTTGTGACCGACAAGCTTCGGTCGTACCCGCCGGCCTTCCGGGCATTCGGCCTCACGGCAGAACATGTCCACAGCCAGAGAGCCAACAACAGAGCCAAGAATTCACATCAACCGGTACGAAGACGAGAACGAAAAATGCAACGGCTCAAATCGCCCGGATCAGCGCAACGCTTCCTTTCGATTCACTCTGCAACGTATAACACTTTCTACCACCAACGACATCTCAACCGACGATCGTTTTTCAAAGAGCTACGTCATTCAGCTTATGGAATGCCGCGAGCGTCGCAGCCTGGGCTCCGCTAATCGAATGATGATTGCCGAGTCAAAAAGTTGCCGTAACAATGCCCCTTCGCTGTCTCGAGAACCGCCCCCGGATTGAACAGCCGTTTCAAACAACACGCCGACCGTTGAAATTGTAATCCTCGTACTGATCGAGGCATTGATCGTGATCAATTTCATCGGGAGGCATTGTCCCTATGGTGAAAGATAACGTGTTTATCGATTACGTCTTCCCGAGGGAGTGAGGCAAATGTCAGCACGAGACATCATGACGCAAAACGTTATTACCGTTGCGCCAGACGCTACGGTTACCGAGGTTGCGGCACTACTGATCGAAAACAAAGTAAGTGCGGTTCCCGTCGTTGATCCCGATGGCTCCGTTGTTGGCATCATTAGCGAGGGTGATTTGATCGGCCGTTCCGAGATAGTTGGCGAGCAGCACCCCTCCATGCTGCAGATTTGGACGTCCAAATCCACCGATCTCGCCATGAAATACATAAAATCCCATGGTCTGCTGGCTCGGGATGTTATGACAACCGACGTTGTCACCGCGGATGCGCTATCCGCAATTGCGACAATTGCCCGTCGTATGGTCGAGCACAGCATCAAACGGCTGCCCGTGCTTCAGGACGGCAAACTCGTCGGTATAGTGTCGCGGGCCGATCTCGTGCCTCTTCTAGTTGATCATCCGTCCCAGGCGGAGAAGCTTGTACATCGGAGTGACGCCGCTGTTTGCGTCGATCTGGAGAAGGTGATTGACGAACAAGGTCTGGCGTCGGGGATGGTAGACCTCTTTGTCGAGGACGGTGTGGTCCTTCTTTCCGGTACCGTCGAGAATGCCGCGGTCGGCCGTGCCATGAAGGTTGCAGCCGAGACGATCGCGGGTGTCAAGATGGTGGATGTACAGCTTCGTGTGAGCGGGGCCGGGCCGACATTCGGATCCAAGCATGGCTTTGCCTGATCGCGGCGCCGGGGGCCAATGGCTCGTTGGTCGTGGCGATGTTTTGGACGAAAAATGACGGCGTCGCCAAAGCACCAAGTCGTCGAACCGGAAATATTGCAGCGTTGGTCGACGTGGCAACTGTGGATCATGTCGTTGAAGAGGAGCCTCGAATGAGCGAAATCCAAAGTTTGCACGGGACAACTGTTGCCGAAATCTTTACGTCGGGCCTGGAGAATCTACAGGAAATAGAGGCAGTCGCCGTGTCTGTATTGTGGAAAAACGGCGCTGTGACGGCTGGATGTTCCAACACATCAGCCGCCAATCTCGCACTTCTCGTTCTGGCCATCGACCAGCATCAAAGAAGCGATTTTTCGTGAGGCACTCATCCATCTTTGGAAGACGATCGTTGTGCCTGTGGCCATTTGGGATGACGCTCACCCTATGACTGGCCCGCCGCGGCGTTAGGACACGCGTCGCTGCGTCCGCATGGTGCTGCTGTTCTTGAGGCTATGATGGACGGCTTCCGCGGTTGTTTGCGCAACAGTCAGGCAGGTCGCTACCGAAGGCCCGGCGAAGTAGTTTCCCGTCAAGTACAAGCCGTCTTGGCGATCTGCCGTTGTTTGCAATTTGGTGGTCAGCGCGCCGTGCCCCAATCCGTATTGCGGCAGCCCAGCCGGCCAGTGACGCACTTTTGCGATAGTCGGATTGCCCACGGCACCAATGAGATCTCGAAATTCTGAGCGTGCCAGCTCTATCAAATCCGCTGCCGGCAGGCGGGCCAGATGCGGCGCTCGGACACCGCCGACGTAGGCTGATACGGCGACCTGTCCCGCGGGCGCGCGACCCGGGAACATGGTCGAACTGAATTGGGCGCCGAGAATTGTCCTGTTTTCCGCCTCGGATGTTAGGAAACCCAGTCCATCCAGGGGATGGGCGACAGTGCGGCGCGGGAACCCGAGATAGACGACCGCCAAAGACGGCATTTGAATTTGCGCTGCCGCCGCGGCGCTTTCCGGATCGATGTCGGAAATCAACTGCGCCGCGACGTGGGCCTGGGTGGCGACAATTACGGCCTTGGCCTTTAGCCGGCCGGCGCTCCCAAGTTGGAGTTCGAAGCCATCATGGCTGGTTGCAATTCGTCGAACCGTGATGCCTGTCCGGATGTTGTCGCGCAATCCTTGCGCCATCCTGTTAGGCAAAGTTGCGATGCCGTCGCGCCAAGAAAACAATCGGCTGCCGGGCATTTTTCCGCCTTCACGAGCCCGGTGAATGATCCCTAAGGTCACCGAGCCGTATTTTTTTTCGAGCGCCACCAACATGGGAAAGATCGCCGCCACCGACAGCGCCGAGGCGCGGCCGCCATAGATGCCGGCGACCATGGGGTCCATGACGCGTTCCGCGAACTCTTTGCCGAAACGCCGCGAACAAAAGTCCAACACAGATTCTTCGTCGCCGTCTTCCCTATGAGGCATAAGAAACTCCGCCAATATTCGGAGCTTTGCCAATGGCGAAAGATATCCTGCGGTCAAAAAGCCGAAGGGACCCGTGGATATCGCGGCTAGGCTTCCCCCGGACACGAGATAACGCTGGCGAACTCCATCGCCGAGATCGCAGCGCTGACCGTCAAGACCGAGGGTGCGCGACATTTCGCCGGCGGCGGGCACATGGGCGTTCATAGTGCTCGGGCCATGTTCCATCAGGAAACCGGCGCGCCGTTCTGACACTGCAGTGCCGCCGGGCCGGGATTGGCGTTCCAACACGACCACCTGGTGGCCGCGTTGCTTCAGGTCATAGGCCGTGGCCAAGCCCGAGACACCGGCGCCGATGACGGCAACGTCCACGGCCATCATTCCGGCACCCCGGACATGGGTCGTTGCCTGCCGAAGCGTTGTCTTGCCGTTTTTGCCAGTCCCGCCATTATCTCCGCGGTGACCTCCGTGCCGTGATTGGCGCGCACCTGTTGTTCCGCTCGCAGACGGACGAAGCGACGGACGAACGACGGAATGCGTTGCAGCCAGGCCTCAGCGTCCGGCGTCCAATGGAGTGTATCCGTGCTGTCGCCCAAGGCTTCGATCACCGGACCGCCCTGCGGCTGGTAAGCGCAGAGAAAATCTTCACCCATGAGACGGCCGTCGCGGGCCAGCGGCCTGGCCCGGCAGCCGCCGCATATTTTGGCGTACTCGCAGGCCCCGCAGCGTCCTTCCAAGACCGGTTGGCGGAGCGCCTGGAACTGCGGCGCGGTCCGCCAGATCTCGGCGAATGACTGCCTGCGAATGGAGCCGACTTCCTCTTCGATGTAAGGGCAGGCGGTGACGCCACCCGTCGGCGTGACCCGGCAATAGCGCGTACCGGCCAGGCAGCCGCCGGCCTCGTAGCCATGGGCGGCCGTGATCGGCCACTCCGGATCCAACTCCCAGGCCATGCGCTTGAAATGCGGCGCGCATTTGGCCCGGATCATGACGTCCGTCTCCCGCCGCGCCGCTGTCGTTAGGCGCCGCATGACCCGGTCGTAGGTCTCCGCCGAAATGTTCGTCATCTTCTCGCCGCGGCCGGTGCAGACCAGAAAGAAAACGTTGAGGACGAAGGCACCGACTTCGCGGGCAAAGACGATCATGTCGTCGAGTTCTTGGGCGTTGTCGTCGGTGACCGAGAAATGAATCTGAAAGCGCAGGTCATTCTTGCGACAGGCGTCGAAGGCGGCCATGGCCCGGGCCCACGAGCCCGGCAGCCCGCGAAAGGCATCGTGGTCTGCCGCGTTCAGGGAATCGAGACTGATGCCGACGCCCTGCAGCCCGGCCCGCTTCAGTTCGGCCGCCCGACGGTCGTTGAGACCCATGCCGTTGCTGCCGAGCACGGCCATCAAACCGAGGCCGGTGGCATGGGCGACCAGCATCGCGAGATCGCCCCGTAATAGCGGTTCACCACCGGTAAACACGACCATGGTCTCATCGCTCATGGCCGCGATATCGTCGAGCAGGGCCGTTACTTCCGCTGTCGTCAGCTCACCACTATCGTCGCTTTCGCGGGTCCCGGCGTCGAGGTAGCAATGCGCGCATTTCAGATTGCACCGGCGCGTCAGGTTGAGCGCGACCAAGAAGGGCGGGGTGAGCGTGTCCTCCATGGAATAACCTTCCGAACCTGCTTTAGTTCCTGTAGTGGCCAGGCGCGCCTTCCGAGTGGAATGCGCCGATTGCTTCCCAGGTCTCGCCGGCCTTGTCGATGGCCGCGCCGGTGACAGCGCCCAGCCCCATTTCACGGGCACAGCGTTCGATCTCCTGGATCACCATGGGGCGGACGAAATCCGGAATGCGCGCGATGCGCGCCGTCGCCTCAGCATCCCAGTCCATGTCCGCCTGTCGTTGCGCCGAACCGGCAGCCCAGCCGGCGTATTTTTCTTCCACCAGATCTAGGGTGACGACGTCCGCTCCCCGATCGCGAGTATAATTTTCGACCCGTTGCTTGGTCATCTCGCGCATGAAGCCTTCCGGCACGCGGGCCAGGCGCAATTCAGCCTCCGTCGACCAGACGATCGGTTCTATAGCCGCTTCATCTGCTGGTGCGGCCGGCACGGGACACATGGCCTTGCGTGCGTCGGCCACGCCTTCCTCCGCCAGGTCAAAGGAGATCTCCTTGAGATCCCGTTCCATTGCCAAATCCTCGATGCCGGCCTTGACCGTTTCGCGCACCATCGCCGGCACTTTGGCAACCCGCGCCAAGGCGGCGGCGGACCAGGTCGGCCGGTCGCTGTCGGCGAGATCGAGAAAGGCTGACACGTGCTTTGGTTTGACTTCGTCACTGTGATCCCGGCGCGCACGCTTGATGGCGCGGAGCCGGATATTATCGGCGATCGCAGCGTCGGCGACGGTGGCCATCAGTTTTTCGGCCGCCCCGCTCCAAGGCAAATCCTGGACTTTGCCGGCGTCGTTGCCGGCAAAACCCGGCATGGCCTTGCCCATGACTTCATCGACAATATCGGATGTGACGAAAGTATGGCCTAGCTTTTGCGTGTGGCGCAGGACCATGCGCCGGGCCATGTCGCGGACGAACTCGGGTGCCCTGGAGATCTTCCGCTCCGCCTCAGCGCTCCACGCCACGGTTTCCTCGGCGACGATGTCGAGCGGCGGCGTGTAGACCGTTTGGGTAAGCCACAGATGGCAGGGCGCCAGCCGCAGCAGATTTTCCGCATTGCCGCCGATGTCCAGTTCGTCATCGGCATGGACACCGGTCTTGCCGACCACCAGCAGACTGGCGCCGACCGCTTCCAGGTAGGTGAGGATGGCCTTGTAAGGCTTGCCGTCCAAAAGCTTCGTGGTGATCTCGACGCCCAGATCTGTGGCGATGGTTTCGGCCACCTCCAGATGCGACTGATAGATCTTGGCGATGCCGTCGTCGATCAGTTCTTCGTGCAACTGTTCCTGTTCCTTGAAGCGGAAAACTTTGCCCGCCTCTTCGCTGAGCACACCGGCGATCTTGTTGAAGGCGACGTAATGGTAATAGGGGTCGTAGGCGGCCACCGCGTGGACAGCCGACCCGGTTCGGGCGGCCAGATCGAGCGCGGTCATGAGGGCGCCGTAGGACCGCGGCGAGCCGTCGATGCCGACGACGATGGGGCCGTCGCCGATCGCCTTTTCGGGATCACGGACAACGAACGTGTCGATCGGCGAACGCCGGACGACCCGCTCGGCGACGGTGCCAATCAGGCTGCCCGGTACGGCGCCGAGACCGAGCGCGCCGATCGCCAGCACGTCGTAGTCGCCGCTGCGCGCTGCCTCGACGACCTTGGCGTAGTTCTTACCTTCGGGGCTCAGTCTTTTGAAGGCGATGCCGGCCTCATCGCACGTCGCCTTGCCGGCGTCGTGATAGGAATCGGAAATAATGTTTAGACCGCGGCTGATCAAGTCGTCGTGGACTTCTCGCTGGTAGCCCATTTCCTTTTCTTCCAGGTAGCGCTCCGGCAGCCCACCTTCCATCATTTTAAAGCGGCGATCGTGCAGCAGCGCCGCGTAGGCGTGGATACCGGTAATGGTGCCGTCGGCGGACTTAGCCAGCCGGACAGCCTCCGCGAGGGCATGATTGGCATGTTCGGAAGCGTCAAGGGCGACCAATATGCGCGTCAACGGCGCCGGGGCCGTGTCCATCGTTTGGCCTTCGGTCTGCCGATCAGTGATTTGCGGAGACAAGGATGCGGTCATAGTGTCACCTTCCCTATTGTTGGCAGACCCCCGTTTAGCGCCATCAGCGTCGCTTAGAGGCGGCGCCTGCACCTTGATTTGAGTCAACGCCGGAGCCTTGATGCCGGATGGTGCCGATCAGGCAGAGCAACAGCCCTGTTGCGATGAGCGCCCCATGGAACGGCGCCAGATCGAGGCCGCCGCGCCACGACAACATGGTGTCCAACGTTCCAAGAATGATCAGGATGACGCCGAATAGCTTAATGACGGCGCCGCGGCTGTTGCCGCCGGTTGTATCCGAATATTGCTTCATGACGGCGCCGAGCCCTCGTTGCGGGCCGCCGCACTCCGCGCCCACCAAATCAGAATGCCGCCAACGAGTAACACTACGATGACGGCGGAAATCAGTGGCTTGGCGCTGGTCGCGGGTCTCAATAAAAGCCAGTACCAAGTGGTCATGGCGTGGCGGCTGCCGGCCTCGTTGTTGGAGCCGTCCCAAGCGAAAAACGCGATCGGAATGAAACGGCCTTCTTCGAATTGCAGGTCGGTGTCGGCGGTTTTCTCCGTCATCAGCGACCGGGTCATGACGACCCGCCAGGTGCCGGCGGTGTAGCTGCCTTTGGCCGTGAGGCTTGCGGTGTCTTCTCGTGCCTGTTGGTTGTCGATCCCCTTGGCGTCAAGTATGGCAACTTTTTCCGATACGTCCGTCGTGCCGCTGGACCAGCGCCAAAGGTTTACCGGCTTGGCCGCATTGCCCATCAGGAAATAGGGTTTTTCCATGCCGTCGGGGATCGTCAGCGGAAATTGCACGGCGACGGCGTCTTCGGAAAGCTCTTCATCAGCGATGCTTGCAGCCTTGGCATCGCCGGGGATGCTCTTGGTCCGGTCGTCCCATTCCAGATGAATGGCAATGCTGTTGTCGTTATAGAGGGCGCGGACGCTGATCGTGTCGTTGGTGCTGGTGAAGAAACGCTGCTTGGCGACGATTTGCGGCACCATGAAAAACGTCGACGGTGGCGCCTGGCTCCAGACCGGATCGTCCGGCGACGCGGGCAAGGTGCCGTCGATGCGGGCCGCTTGGATCACGGTGTTCTCCGGCCGGACCACCGTTTCCGACTTCGCCAGTGACGCGACGTAGTTGGCGACATGCCAGCGTTCCTCGATGCTCAGCTTCTTTTTGCTTTTGGGGTCGGCAAACGACGGCATCTGCGTCGTCGGGATGCCGACCGAGATGCGGGTGAAAATGTCCTTCGGATCGTTGCTGGAACGGAAAGTCCAGGGTTTCGACAGGTTGCGGGGCCAGGTTCGCTCACCGTTGTCATTCTTCAGCTTCTTGATGGCGTCGCCTTTACCCTCGGCGCCATGGCATTCCGAACAGCGATCGTCGGCGTGGAACAGTTTTTCGCCCGCGGCGATGCTTTCCGGCGAAGATGCCGCCTGTGTGCCGTAGTCGACTTGGGCTTCCGGCTCACCCTCCAACTCGGCGAAGGTCTTGATGTAGGCGATGACGTCCCACATCTCCTGTTCCGACAAGATGTCGCTCCAACCCGGCATGGCCGTGCCGGGCATGCCGTCGCGGACCATGCGCAGCAGGTCGTCGTCATTGGGCAGTTCGGCATCGAAGGCCGATGATTGGATCTTGAAAAGGCCGAGCGTGAAATCGCGCGGCGGCGGATTGAGGCGTTCGGCCGCCGGCCCCAGTCCGTCACCTTCTTCGCCGTGACAGAGCCCGCAACGGTTTGCGTAAATATTTTCGCCATTGTCGACGTCGCCGGATTTCGCCGTAACCGATCCTGGGCCAAGGGCCATCAGGCCAATAACTGCAGCCACGCCAAGCCAGTTCACATGACGGCTTGCCATCACTCATGCTCCCAGGAACGTGGCCGATGGCCGGTGTAGTCATAGAGGAACAAAATCACTTTCCAGATTTCGTCTTCAGTGAGGAAGTTCTGCCAAACCGGCATGGACGAAATCCAAGGCGCGGCTTCCTTCGGCAGGCCAGGGCCGCCGGTGGCGATGCGCCAGAACAAGTATGATTCCTGCAGCTGAGCGATTGTGCCGACGTCTTGGAAGTTGAGCGGCGTCGGATTGAGTCCGGCGGCATAGGGGCCGTTGCCGTCGAGTTTGTCGCCATGACAATACTGGCAGTTCCGGATGTAGATGGCGCCGCCGTCGCCCACTAGTTCGCGAAAGGCCTCCGGGTCTTCGCGTTCGGTTTTGCGGAACGGGTTTTCCAGTTTCAGCAGGTTGACGCGTTCGCCGAAGATTTTTGCCGTGGTTGGCGGTGCCGGATGGATTGTGCGAAGCTCGACCGGCGCTTCGAAGCTCGGTTGCATCTGCAGATAGGTGCCGACACCGGCCGCCAGCGGCAGCAAAACGAAGACGACATTGCGCCAGACCCGCCTCGACGGATCCTCGACCAAAGCCTTGATCGGCGCCACCAGCTCGCGCGTTCGCTCCTCGTCGTAGGTAAAGACCATGAACACGCCCGCGGCGACAAAGAACATATACATGGCAAGCAGGCTCGACGGGATCACCGCATCGAGAATGACATCGAAGACGACGACGAATCCGACATAGGTCCCGACGAGGACCAGCACCGCCTGCAGTAACCTGGGGATTTTCATTACCACCGCCTCTCACTTCAGCTCGACCAGGAAATCCACAAGGATCTCTAGTTCGGTGGCATACATCTGCTCGCCTAAGTCTTCCGGCATCATGTCCGGTTCGTAGCCCTTGGTGATATCGGCGTTGGGCTTGAGGATGGCGCGCCGGAGAAACGCTCGATCTCGCTTGGCGCCGACCTGACTGAGGTTCGGGCCGACCTCGCCGCCGACGCCACCCACCATGTGGCAAGCGTCGCAGGTGAAGCGGGTCATCAGCACCTTGGGATCGCGGACCGCTTCGCGCGGCTCGGCTTCCTCTTCATCGCTGTCTGCAGCGGTATCCGCATCGCTGGGTATCTCGACGGTGATCTCGGCCCCGGCCAGATCTTGCAGATAGGCAATGACGGCAGCGACTTCCGCGTCGGAAAGTCGGATGCTGCCGCCTGAGACATCCGGCATCGGGCTTTCCGTGTCGTTCGTGCCCTTCTTGCCGAAACCGGCGACCACGAAGGCCGACGGCTCGACCAGCGATTCGAGCAGATATTCCTCGACGTCTTCCGCCGTGCCTTGATAGCGGGGGTCCTTGAGGCGCTCAGGCACCAATTCGGCGGTCGTCTCGAGCTTCGGCGCCCGGCCGAGCTCGTTGTGACAGAGCGTGCAGGTGCCTTTGCCGTTGAAGATCCGTTCGCCCAAAGTGATGAACTGGTCCATGTTCATGGAACCGAGGTCGTGCTTTTCTTCTTTCGGCGGCGGCGCCGGTTCGATCTGCGGGATTCCGTAGTTGGAATAGCCGGAAAACAAGCCGATGGTGAGCAGCGAGAAGGCGACGACGATGAGGAATTGCCGCATGCCCGCCTACTCCTTCCAGTAGCCGGCGGGTAGCGTATTGTTGCCGCTGATCTGGGCGATCCAAAAGACGAAGATCACCATGGCCATGAACAGGATGGTGGCGACGGACACCACGTTTGCCGCGTAACCAAGTGTCGGCGTGAACGCATCAGGCGACGCATCGCGCATGATATCGACCACGTGCCAGTGCTGACGGATGCCGGAACGGATGTATCCCATCAGGCCCATGAGCCAAGTGAAGGCGACGGCCAGCAGGAATAGCGCATATTGCGCCCGACCCGGGATGCGCCCCCAACGCAGCGGCCCGACTTTCCCGGCACCCCGGTAGATGAAGGAATCGAGGGTGATGCTGGCGGCAATAATCACCAACGTGGTCAATACCTGGGGGATCGACGCCGCCACCTTGTAGACGGTGTTGGTGAAATAGCCGTGGTAAATGCCGAGCAACATGATATTGGCGATGCCGGCCGTATAGAGTGCCACCTGAATTGCGTTGCCGGCGTTGACCCAAGACACCACGGCGATCTTGTTGGCGCGCCGGTAGAACATAAAGCTCAGCGCGGTGAAGAGGATCATCACGTTCACCGCCGTGTTCTTCGCCGGCATGATCCCCAAGGGCCCCAGGATCTTGTGGTGCGGCCCGCCCAGAGCCTTCAGCTCCTCGTTGGTGAGCACCAGGGTGTGCGGCGTGAACCAGACCAGGAAGGCGGCGATCAACACGATTGCGATATATTTTATGTATTTTGTGTAGCGCTTGGCGCCGTCACTGCGGCCCATGCCGCACCAGAGATAGTAATTAGCCGACAGGAACAAGGTCCCGATCAGCACCGCCTGAATGATGAACAGCCAGGCGAAGATGCCGCCCATGAGCGTGATGCCCATTTGCTGGCTGTAGGCATAGATTTCCGCCGCCAAATAGTAGCCGGCGAAGGGTAGCGGCAGCAGCGCGCAGATGGCGATGAAGTTGGCGTTGTAGCCCATCCAATCGTAGTGGGCGCGTTCCTGGTGCGATGTCGCGGTGAGGAATTTGAAGGCCGCGTAGGCGCCGACGATGGAGCCGCCATAGGCGATGTTGGCGACGAAACGGTGGATGTTGATCGGGTTCCAGAGGAAGTTATGGATGGCCGCCCATTCGTCGCCGCTGAAGATGCCGGCAGCGTCGACACCGGCCGGGCTCATCATGAACGTCAACCAGGCATTGGCCAGCAGCATCAACGTCGTGCCGACGGCATTGAGGATCAGGCCAAGCGTCAGGTGCAGCCATTTCCTGAAACCACCCTGCAGCCAGTGCCAGCCGTAGTAATAAATATAAAGCGCGGCGCTTTCCGCGAAGAACAGCAAAGCATAATAGAACATGCTTTGACCGAAGATGGTCGAGAGATAGGTAAAGAGATCGGGGTAAAAAAGAACCAAGGAAAATACCAGCAGACCGCCCTGAATGGCAGTCAGCGAATAGGCGGTGATGGTGACCTTGATGAACTCATAGGCCATGTCGTCATAGCGCTTGTCCCGCGTGCGCATGCCGATGGCTTCGATGATGAGGACGAAGATCGGAACGGCCAAGACGAAGGCCGCGAACCAAAGATGCAGCTGAGCGAATATCCATACGGCGACACGGCTGTTGATGCCGGCGATGGCCGGATAATCTGCGGCCGTGAGCTTAGGTGCCGGACCGTAGGCCGCGAATGCCGCCGTGTCGGCGAGCGTGAGCACGAGCGCTACGAGGGACAGTGAAATCCCAGCGGTTACACACGCCTGCCGAATAGTCGCTGGACGCGCTCCGATCATCCCTATGCCAACCCCTCAACCATGAAATATCAGGCTCAAGCCCTGCAGGTTCATGACCACCATGTCGAGCAGGAGGAACCCCGCCATAAAAACGATCAAAGCGGCGGCAAAAGGCAGCGCATATCCCTTCATACTCATGGCTTTCCCATCTCCGACGAGGCGTCTAGGCCTGCACGAACCACCAGAAAAATGCCGCGACCAAGACGCAGGCCGCGATGAACAGGGCCGGTCCGGCCCAGTGGCGAACGGTTCGGCTATCCCCTCGATCGGTCATCTTCCGCTCCCCGGAACGCGGCGGTCTTGATCCAAGTCAATGAGCTCGACGTCCGTCCACGGATAGAGTCCCGTTATTATGCCGACCAGAAAACGTATCGTTGACTTCGTCATTTTTTCCGGCATGGCCGTGAACGCCGTCGTCATTGTGCTGATCCTCTTTTTTTACGTCTTCTAACCGGACCCTTTCATCCGCGCCATCATCCCTGTTTTCCTTTGCACTTGCAGAGCGCGCGCAGATGTTTGATCAGCCCGTCAACCTGCTCTTCGGTCAGGGTCTTGCCCCACGGCGGCATCATCGCCGACTTGCTGACCGACGGACCGCCATCCATGATGACGTTCTTCAGGTCCGCATCCGAGAGCTTGTTCATCTCTTTGGCATTGGTGAAATTGCGCGGACTGACCGGGAAGTCCTTGGTTACGTTCGGGCCGTCGCCTTTGCCGCCCAATCCATGGCACTGGGCGCAATAGAACTTGAACACCTTTTCTGTTTCCGCCGCCGTGGCCGGGGAAACGGTGAAGAAGGAGACGAGAGCCGCGAGGGCCGCGATTGCCATCAGCGTTTTCATGATCGATGTCCTCCCCTATTTCTTCGGCTTGAAGTTGGCGACGTAACGGGCGACGTTCAGCATGTCCTTGTCGCTCAACAGATCGACGAAAACCGGCATCATCTTGACCGGCTTGAAAACTTTGGGGTTTTTCAAGTAGGCGAGAATCCAATCCGGGTTAAGGCGCAGGCCGGCCTCGACCAGCGACGGGCCGCTGCGCCCGCCTGAGATCTTGCCCTTGCGGCCGGCGTATTGATGACAACCGCTGCACGGCATTTTCTTGGTAAAAATCTGTCGGCCTTTGGCGCTTTTCTTCGGTTTTACCTTGCCGGCCGCGACGTCAGCGGAGGTCAAGCTCATCAGGAATTCGCCGACCGACGTAGCGTCAGCCGCGGCCAGTTTCGGATGATCGGCAGGGTTCTCTTCGGTGAGGCTGCCGAATTTCATCGGCCGGATGGGTTTCGGATCGGCCAGCCACTCGGTCAGCCAGGGTTCCTGGAACTTGGACCCGGCGTACCAAAGCTCCGGTCCTTTCTTGGCCAACTGATCGTCAATGGTCTTTTCCTTGGCCGGTCCCACGGTGTAGTGGCAATCAGCGCAGCCTTTGTCCTCGAATACAGCTTTGCCGGCGGCCGGATCGGCCGATCCGGGTGACGCCGTCGCGGCCAGAAAGGCCAGGCCCAAGACGGCTGTGAGCAATATTTTCATGACGTTCTCTCCTTCAACGCTTCCTGCCGGCGAATTCATGCACCAGCCTCGACCTGCTCATCTTCGTTTTCCGCTTTACGCATCAACCACAGGCACAGGCCGCCGGCGATCAGGAAGGCGAGAGCGGCATAGACGTAAACCCTGATGCCGGTCGGTGCCTCCAGAAACACGTAGTGCCAGGTGCTGAGGCTCATGATCAGCCCATGCTCGCCGTTGGAGCCGTCCCAGGCGTTGACGGACATGGGAATGAAAATGCCGCGTTCGAATTGCACGTCGTTTTTGTCGTCGGTCTTCAACGGCCGTTTCATGACCACGGTCCACCGGCCTTGATCCCAACCGGCTTTGCCGGCGATCTGCTGGCCGTCCTCGGCCTGCACCTTGATCGGCTGTTTCCAACCGCGCGCGTTGCCTTCTTCCGTGCCGGGCTTTCCCGCCTCTGCCAGGTCGGCTTTCCAGACCCAGAGATGCACCTGATCGGAGGAGCCGCCGCGATAGAAATGCGGCTTCTTGGTGCCTTGCGGCGGCTTGACCGGGAACTGCAAGGCAATCGAATCACGAAACGTCTCGAGCGCCCGCGTGATCATGTCGTTTGCTTCCACGTAGGAATTGAAGGCGCCCACTTTCGCAATGTCGGCGGCGTCGAATTCCTTGGTTTCGTCGTGAATGACGTCTTTGAAGGGGTCGTCCCAGGTCAGCCGGAAGGCGATGTCTTTGTCGTTGAAGAGCGCCTGAACGGTGGTCATCTCCACACTCGGATTTTGCCAGCGCGGCGGCGCCACGACCTGGCCGGTCAGCCGCACGTCCATGGGTTCGGCGCCGGCCCAGGCAGCGTCATCGGGGCTTTCCGGCAGGTCGCCATCGATGCGCTTTGCTTTCAGGGTCTGGTGGCCGGTCCGTTCGTGCTGCAGGGACTTGATGTAAGTGGCCAGGTTCCAGCGGTCGTCTTCATTGAGGGACTTGACGAAGGACGGCATCGGCGTCCCGCTGATGCCGGAGGTGAAGCGCATGTAAATGTCTTCGACCGCCGAGCCAGCCTTGATTTTCCAGGGATGGGTGACGTTGCGAATGCGGATGGGAAACCCCCAGTCGTCCTCGCGAAACTCTTTGTTGCCGTCGCCGCGGCCAAGCTTGCCATGGCAGCTCCAACACTTGGCCCGTTCAAACACGGCCTTGCCCTTGGCGACGGTCTCGGCATTCAGCGGCGGACGGTTGGCGGGAAGGTCAATCACTTTACCGGTCTTCACCGGGTCGAGTTCAGGATCGTCAAATTCCTGGGCGAAGGTTTTGATGTAGGCAATGACCGCCCAGCGGTCGTCCTCGCTGAGACCGCTTTTGATCAGGTCGCTGTCGAAGGCCTGCATGGCCGTGCCTTGCAAGCCGCGGCTGACGGTCCGAAACAGGTCATCATTGGTCGGCAGTTCGCCGCTTTTCGTGGTCCGGAACTTGAATGTGCCGAGCGTGAAATCGCGCGGTCGGGGATCGAGAAACTTGGCCGCCGGGCCTTCGCCATCACCGAGCAGGCCGTGGCAGAAACTGCAGCGTTTGAAATAGATGGCGCGGCCCTGTTCCTGCAACGCCTCGGTTTCTTCCGGCATGGGATTGCTTGGCGTACTGGCCGCCAACGCCGGGCCTGCGAGCCAGACGGCGGCCGTGCCGATCAGCAATTTACGAAAGATCGCCATCAGTGACCCTCCGGTATACGCGGTGTCTTCTGGGCGAGGTCATATTCGGCGAGAATGATCTTCCAGCGTTCTTCCTCAGTCAGGCTGAGCTTCCATTCGGGCATGGCCGAATCCCACGGTGTTGCTTCCGGCGGCAGGCCGGGGCCGCCATTGGTGACCCGCCAGAAGGTGTAGCCCTCGACAATGGTTTCGATGGTGCCGTTGTCGGTGAAATTGATCGGCCTGAGTTTGAAGCCGTCAGCCATCGGGCCGTCGCCGGCGACGCTGTCGCCGTGGCAGGGCCGGCAGTTCATGGCGTAGAGGGCGCGGCCCTCAAACAGGTTTTTCTCCAACAGCGCTGCTTTTGCCGTCGCCGGATCAACTTCGCCGGATGCCAGCGCCGCCAACAGCTTTTTCATCGGTTCGACCGGGAAAAATTCCAACATATGATCCGGCTCGGTTTCCTCCGCCCAACGCTCCATGTCTTCCTCAACCTGCGGGATGAATTCGACCGCATTGTCCTTGGCTTGTTCGATGAAGGCGGCGATATCGGCCTCCGTCGGACTGGCGATCGGGTTCTTTGCTTGCTCGAAAGATCTCGGAAAATTCGACGACGGGTGCTGAATGCGGAGCGACGAGGGTACCTCCACCTTGGGGACGGTGATTTCATAGACTTGCCAGCCGATCACCGCCGGCACCGCCAACAGGATGATGGCGCGCGGGATTTTGCCGTAACCGCCGCGCAGAAACTTTTTTACCGGCCTGAGAAAATCGCTGAGCCCTTCCTCGGAGAACGTCACGAACAGGAACAGCGCGACAATTGTCAGCACCATATAGATGAACATCAAGGTGCCGGGGACCGGCAGCGGGAAGGGAAGTGTCGTCACCTCCCTGGAGACCGCGGGAATCCCCCATTTCACCAACGCGTAGACGACCGCCAGGGTCAATACCACGGATAAGAAGCTGCCAATTCTGAACTTCATCAGCGGCCGCCCACCATTTGAATGTCCGTTGCGCGTCTCATCTTTCGCCTATTGCTCCGGCTTCGGTTTTTGCAACATCAAAAACGACAAGATGTCCTGGTAATCCTTCACCGTCATGGCCTCGGAAAGATCGTCCGGCATGACGCTCTTGTTCTCGTCGACCTTAATTTCCTTGATGTCTGCCTTGGCGATGGTCACCACGTCGCCGTTGGCTTTGGTGACATCGATCTCGCCGGCCTCGTCGCGGGTCTTCAGGCCAATGGTCTGACGGCCTTCGTTGTCGATCACCACATGGGTCTCGAATCCCTTGGTCACGGATTTGGCCGGTTGCAGGATCGCTGCCGAGATGAATTTCAGGCCTTTGGCGGCGATGCCGGTGAGATCGGGACCGATCTCGCCCCCGTCGCCATTGAGACCGTGGCAATCAATGCAATTGTCTTCAAAGACCACGGCGCCTTCACCCGGGTCGCCGCCGCCGGCTTCCGCCGCGGCGGAAATTTTTGCGTAGAAGCCTTGCGTCGCTTCGCTCGGTTCGGCGTCGATGACCGCCATGTCCAAATCGCCGCCAAGCGACATCAGGTACGCGGCCACTGCCTTAATCTCTTTCAGGCTCAACGATATGGGTGGCGCATAGACGACCGCCATCTCGTCTTTGTAGCCATTCACCACGTAGGCGCCCGGGCTGGCTAGGCTTTCGACGATGTAATCGACAGCGGTGAACTCGGTGCCTTCTTTCTTCGAACGCTCCTTGGCCCGCTCGACGGCCCGCGCGCCCATCGGCAGCGGAAACTTTTCGCCGAACTGGCCATGGTTGGGACCGCGCACCGCACTGCCCTGACCACCGACGCTGTGGCAGGTAAAGCACCGGCCTTTGCCCCAATAGATGGCTTCACCGCCTTCCGGACTTATGTCCACGGCGGCGCTGGTCTCGCGGCCGCCGCCGGTAAGATCGGTGATGGCGTAACCGATCCAAAGAAAGACGCCTAAGACAACGATCAGGAAACCAAACACCCGGGCCATGGTCATGCTCATGGCCTCAGTCCTCTTTGGTTTTGGCGGCGATGCCGCCAAGCCAGAACATGAAAGCGCAGCCGACCATGAACAGCAGCACGGCAGCGCCGACCTGCTGGGTCATGACGAAGTTACTTGGTGTGTGGGCCCATTCGGAAGTATCGCGCATGACGCCGAATATGTGCCAGTCGCCGCGCAGCCCAGATCGGATAAAACCCATCAACCCCATGTTCATGGTGATCACGAAGGTGAGCAGTAGCAACGCGTACTGGGAGCGGACGGTCATTTTTCCCCATTGCATCTCGCCCAGGGACTTGGCCCGCTTGAACAGGAATCCGTCGATGACGGAGACCAGTATTAGGCAAGAGATGAGTTGCAGAAACTGTGAGACGGCGACGTTGCGCAACACCGGCGACGCCTTCTCCATGACCACGAATCCCCAGACGCCGAGGAACAGCGTGACGTTGAAGGCGGTGACCGCCAGGTAAATTCCTTGCCCCAGCTTGCCGCGGTCGGCCAGCGCCAAGGCGATGGCGACAAGACCCGCGGCACATTCGAAGACCAGCAGGTAACCGATGACGCGGATGTACTCGGCGCGGTCCGCCGGCAGATCGAGTTCGCCCGGATCCATGGTCAACATGGTGACCGCGTACTGCGCCACCAGGGCGATGGCCGCCAGGCCGATGATAACGATGGTAACCCGCGCGCCCTTGCCTTGATCGCGGATCGACACCGCATCCGCCATATTGCCCCGGCGATACAGCAAGAAACTGAAAAACGTGGCCAGGATGATCAGATTGACCACCGCGTTCTTGGCCGGCATCAGGCCGAGGAATTTCAGCACCGGGTGATACTGGCTGCCGGCCATCTCTCCGATTTCCCGGCTGCTCAATGGCAGATTGTGCGGCGTCAGCCAGATCGCGAACGAGACAATCAGGGCAAGCAGTATGTATTTGATAAACTTGTAATACCGTTGCGCGCCCGGGATACGGGTCATGCCGCTCCAGAGATAGTAATTGGAGATGATGAACAGCGATCCCACCAGCATGGCCTGGATGATGAAGGTCCAGGAGAAGTCGCCGCCCATCATGTTGTTGCCCATGACGGCGCTGGTCGAGTAGACCTCGCGGCCCAAGTAATAGCCGGCGAACGGCAGCGGGATCAGGGCGGCGATGGCGACAAGGTTGGAGACATAACCCATCCAGTCGTAATGGGCTTTTTCCGCCGGGGTCTTGGCACCAATGAACTTGACGGCGGCGTAGGAACCGGCGACCAGCCCGCCGAACGCCAGGTTGCCGAGCATGCGGTGGATGGCGATGGGTGTGGCGAGAACGTTTTCGAACGCCTGCCATACGGTGCCGATCACGGCACCTTCCGCATCGACGCCGGCCGGGCTCATCATGAAGCCGGCCCAGGAGTTGGCGAGCTGCATGATCGCAGTGCCGAAAATGTTTAAAAGGATGCCAATGAAGATGTGCGACGACTTCAAGTCGCGGATCATCCAGAAGCCGATCGCCAGCGGCAGTATATAGAGCAGCAGGATGAACCAGCGCGTATCAACCCGCATATCCGGGCCAATGGCGCCAACGGCAAATGCCAGACCAAACACCGCGACAACGACGCTCAGTGCCTTGAACAGCCATTGCAACTGTGTGGCAAAGGCGGTGTCGCTCTTCAGCCAATTCCAGCCGTAGTAGTAAAGGTACAGCGCGAAGGTTTCACCGAAGAACAGCAACGCATACATGAACATGATGTCTTTGAAGACACCGGCCATATAGCCCATGAACGTCGGGTAGAGCGTGAACAGCGCGAAAGCCAACAAGCCGCCCAGCGCCGCCGTCGTCGCGTAGGCAACGCTCAACAGACTGGTAAACTCATAGGCCAGCTTGTCGAACTTCGGATCCTTGTTGTTCCAACCGACGATCTCGATGATCACCGCGAACAACGGCACGCCAAGCACGAAGGCACCGAAAAACAGATGCATCTGCGCCAGGAACCAAACCAAGCGGCGGGAATCGATGCCCAGGAACTGGCGGTAGACGTTTTCTTCGAGGGCGAATGCCGGGGTCGCCGCGGCCATTAGGCCGACGGCTACCGATACGGCGAGGATGCCCCTTATGCGTCTCTTTGCCATCTTCCGCTTCCAAGTCCCGGTGATTGTTGTTCGGTGCGTTACTTGGACTCTGAGAATGCGAAGTTGGTATCGACCGTGGCTTTTGCGGTCACGGTGATCTTGGATTTCTTGATGCCAAATCTGGGGTGCCAAGCCTTCAGCGTGTATTTGCCGGGCGGGACATTGTCGATGGCGTAGGTGCCGTCATCGCCGACCACCACGGCGTAGGGGTGGATCGGCGCCATGATGAAGCCGAACATGAAGTTATGGGCCTCGCAGTTGATTCCGATATAGGGCGAGCGTCGAGGTTTGATCTTGTCCTTTATGTCGCCGGGATCCGGTTGGCCGAAGTTGAAAAGGGTTTTCTTGACGACGCGACCCTTCTCGACGCCGATCAGTTCGCGGGCGTTGATATTGTGCAGAACGCCAGCGTCACTGTTGCGAATGATAAGAGGTCCGGGCCGGACGACCTGAGCCCACGGCCGGAATCGGCAGCCCTTCTGATTGACCAAATATTCGCCGAGTTCAGGCTTCTGCCATTTCTTGCCCTGCTTGATCTTTTCGATGAATACGAACGTGCCGCGCAAGGCACCGTCCTTGACGTCGACCCAGACGACCTCACGCTCGCCGTCACCGCAGACATCGTTATTCTTAGTGATCAAGATCCTTTCGACGGCGTCAGTCGGAACGGCGCCTTCGAAACTCACCTTACCCTTTAACGTGGCGCCGTCGGCGACCGCGACTTCCTTGTACTTGCTCTTCTTCGCCGCTTCTGACGGCACCGCCAGAACCACAGAGGCCCAAGCAACGAGCACAAGGCCGGTTGCCATTTTGCTGAATTTCATTTGATTTTCCCTCCGTTAATCCGGTCGTTCGCTATTCGTGCCCTCAAGGGTCTGGACTGGCTGTGATCGGTTCAGTTCCCCGGTAGCTTCGATGGCGACGGACCAGGTCCGCGTGCGATCGGGATCTCGGAGTACATCGACAAAATGAGCATTGGCTTGGGCGGTATTTAGGCCCCGCAACAGGCGAGCCGCTCGTCGGCTGTGGAAGCCTTCGAACGCAAAGGCGAAATCGACCAGCAGTTTGACTGCTTTGTCGCCGCCGGCCTCGGCGATGGCTTCGGCAGCGCTCAGCCGGACCGTCGGATCGGAGTCACCGAGAAGTGGCTCGATCTCCGGGCCGACCCGGCGACGCTTGCCGAGCGCGCGGATCGCCTCTGAACGCAGATAAGGATCGTCATCATCCAAGTACGCGCGCAGCCGGTCATCAATCCCGTCGCCCTCGCAAGCGGAGAGCGCGCGGATCAACAGGCGCTTCTCGTCCTGTCCCGCCGTCGCATCTGCCGTCAGGAGGGCTTGCGCGGTGGCGGCGGGAAGCGGGTTCAAACGCTGTCCGATTCGGGCCAGAGAATCCGCCGCCGCCAGGCGCACGTCATTGTCACGCGCGGTCAGCGCCAGCGCCAGGCCTTGCGCCACGTCGGCGTGGTTGAGATCACCCAAGACCCGGGCCGCGAAGCGGCGAATGTCGTCATGCAGTACGACCGTCGGCCTGACCGGCATGCGCTTTTTGCCTTTGATCCGCCGCGCGATCGCCAGGCGCTCCATGTCGGCCGGCGTCAATTCGATGCCTTGGTCCGGCAGGGACAGCGCCGCTTCAACCTCGGGCGTATCGGCGAGGATCGCCTGCAACGTTGACGTCGGATAGGCTCCCGCACCGTCTCCAACTTCCGCCGATGGCGCGGGCTCGGGTTTTTGCTCGCTTGGTGGGGCAGGGGCCGATTGGTGTTTGTCGCCGGCGCCCGCCTCAGGTTGGTCGTCGTCCGTTAGGATGGAAAGCAGCGCCGAGCCGGCGGCGTTGGGCCAGTCGTCGTCGAGACCCGCGAGACGCGCCAGCGCCGACATGGCTTCCAAGCGGATCGCTCGCGCCGTGTCATCGATGACACCGACCAACGCTTCGACCGCCTCTGCGTCGCCGGTCGCGGCAAGACCGCGAAGCGCGCCGAGACGAATTTCGGTGGACCCATTTCTATCTTCGAGCACTGCCGTCAGATCGGATATCGCCGCTTGCGGGGCGGTGATGGCCAAAGCCTCCGCGGCGGCCGCCGCGACGGCAGCCGATCCGACACTGAACTTCTCGCGAAGTGTCGCGGTCAATCGGTCGTCGGCGTTGATGTCAGGTAGCCTGGCGAGTGCGGTCAGTGCCGCCACTTGCACGGATTCTTCCGCGTCGTCGAGCAAATCCTGTAATCGGTCCGGGTGATATCGTCCGCATAGCCGAACGGTGTCGGCTCGGACTATGGCGTCGGGATCGCCAAACAGTGCCGCCAACCGGTCGTCCGCGGGCTGCCTTGCCGCCTGCGCGCGCAAGGCGCCTAAGCGCACCGCGGCGTCGGGGTCGGCGAACGCGCGCGTCAAATATTCCGCCGCTTCGTCTGCGTCACTGCCGGCCAAGGCCGCGGCGGCACGGCGCCGCACGCGCGCCGATTCTTCACCCAAGAACCCGCCGAGCGCGTCGATGCCCGGCCGACCCATCTGCGCCAGCGCCTTGAAGGCCGTCTCGGTCATGTCCTGGGCGTCTTCGTCCCGGATCGCCGCGACGATGTCGGGGACGGCTTCACCAGCATTCAGGGCCGCCAATGCGGAAACCGCCTTGACCTGGACGTCGAGCCAATCATCCCAGCCGCTTGCGTAAAACTCGTCCTCGTCCCAAGCGATCTCTTCGTCGCGGGCGATGACCATGCGTCGCAGCCAGGGAACGATGCGTATGTCCTGCTGTTTAGCCAAAGCATCGATGGCCGCCAGTTTTACTTCCGTGCAGGGATCGCCGATGAGGTTCTCAAGCAACTGTCGGCCGGCCCGTGGATCGCCCAGATCAGACAGCGCCGCGGCGGCGTCGGCGCGAACGTCTTCGTCCTCGTCCAACAGCGCCGCGACCAACGGCTGGACCGCCGCCGGGGCGCCGATGCGCCCCAATGCCTGCGCCGCCAGGCACCGGTGCACGTCGACACCGTTGCCGAGGATCCCGCTCAATACCTGACAGACCTCGTCCGACGCCGGTTGTATGTCCGGCGCTCGGTATTGGCGTTCTTGGCGGTTCATGACCATCGCTCGGCAACCAATATCAGTGAATCAGATGATGTCCCGCGGTGCGAACGACATCGAACGGAAGGTCTTCTTGTAGGGTGACACGCCGATCTTCTTCACCTTGGCGACACCCATCTTGTAGTTGTAGTTGCCGCTGATCCAATCGACGACACGGCCTTCCAGAGAGTTCGCGGGTTGCGAGGTGTGCAGGAAGTCCATGTAGATGATGCCTTTCTTAATGTGGCGCGTGACCATGGCGACGCCGGTGACGGCGGCCCGTGTCAGTTCCACATTGCCGGCCTTCATCTGGCCGCTGAAGGAGTAGTCTGTGGCTTCAACGCCAAGTGTCGTTTCCTTCAGGCTTGGCACCCGGTCGGAGTAGACCATCAACATGTCGCCGTTCTCGATGCCACGCGCCTTGGCGTCGTCGGGGTGCATCTCCACATAATTGTCAGGCCAGCGCTGAACAATGTAGGGCCGGCGCCGATCGTCGAAGCCGGATTGCCAGCGTTCGTTAGTGCGGCCCGACGTACACCACAGTTCATCACCTTTCGGCTTCATCCATTCCCAATAATCCGAGAACAGCGACCACGGCGATTTCTGCAAGTTGCAGCGGCCGGTTTGGCTGTTGAAATGGGTCAGCTTCTTGTTGAATACGTTGCCGGCAGCGGGCCCGGTCTCAGGCAGTTTGCGTGTCGTATCATGCAGCCGCTTGGTGCCGACCAGCGTGCCGTCGTCCAACATGAACACCGGGCCCTGGATGCCATTAGTACCGAACTCGCCGAGCTTTTGGTGCAAGGTCTTACCCTCGCGATGCGCGGCGACCTTGATCATGTTGAAGTCTTTGCGGCTGCCGCGCGAGAAGCGAGCCGATTCTTCGGCGACGTCGTTGGAGTTCTTCCAATCGAAGCCGTCGAAGCCCATGCGTTTGGACAGTTCGGCAATGATCCACCAGTCCGGCTTGGCCTCACCGGGTGGATCGTAGAACTTGTTGTAGAGCCGAAGGCGCCGTTCACCGTTGGCCCGCATAAAAGTATCTTCGCCCCACGTGGCGGCCGGGAAAATGATGTCGGCGTAGCGGTTTCCGATTGGATCGACCAAATAGATGTCCTGGTTGACCACAACCATGCCACCGGAATCGGCGCGCCGTTTCAGGGTGTCGATGATGTCCTGCTTGTCGTAGGAACGCACCTGATTGGGGTTTGCGACCGTCAATTCCTCGAACCGCTTGGCCAACTGCTGCGAACCGCACATGGATTGGATCCACGTGGTGCCGATGACATGCGCGAAGCGCGTATGCCCCGACATGGTCCAGGTGTCTGTGTCCAAAGCCCGGCGCCTGCGGCCTGGCACCTTCATGGGTGACTTGTTGCGCGGGTACTTACCGCCGCGCTGGCCGCCGCGCTGATGACCGCCGGCACGGCCGATGACCTGACCGGGCCTGCCGCCGGCGCCGACGATAATCCCCAGCGCGCTGATCGCCTGGGTGTTGCCGGTGTTGTTGGACCAGTAGAACCCTTTCTCGATCATGATAGAGGTCTTTGGCCGCCGTCCATTCTTCGGTTTGGCGATCCATTCGGCAGCCGTCAAAATCTTGTTCACATCCACACCGGCGACTTTGGCGGCGTTTTCCGGCTTGAATTCGTCCTGGGCCAACAGCCACTTCTTCCAGTCGTCGAAGCCCTTGGTCTGGAACTTGCCCCAGGTCGTGCGCCACTGCCACGGCGTGTTCCGCGTCCCTTGGCCAAAACCAGAGCTCGAGCCCCACTTGGTGTTGACCCAATCCTTGATCCATTCGGAGTCCTGCCAGCCGTTTTCGACGATGGTCCGCGCAATCGCGTTTACAACGAGCAGATCCGTGCCTAGGTTGACATCGAGCCAAAGCCCGCCGTTCTTCTCGGCGTAGGCCACGCCAGTGGTGCGGCGCGGGTTCATCATGATGCACTTCTGGCCGTTCTGGATGCCCTTCATAATCCACTGGGTCCAGAGAATCGTCTTCGTCTCATAGGGATCCGTGCCGCAGATCAACAGGGTCTCGGCATTCATCCAGTCTTCGTAGGCCGGGCCGAAATTGTCGAAACCGGCATCGCGGAAGCCCGGTGTCGAGGACACGTCTGATGGGGTATCGTGAAAAGTGAAGTTCGCTGTGTTGACGTGGCGCAACGCGTACTTGGTGATGGCGTATGTATTCTCGATGTATTGGTAGGAGAAGGTCTTGACGCCGTAGGCATTGGAACCGTGCGCCGTGCGTACGTAATTGCCGACTTCCGCCGCGACATCGAGGGCGAACTCCCACGGCACCGGCTGCAGGATACCGTAGATACGCATCATCGGCGATTTCAACCGGTCGCGCGTGGGTTTTTGCGGATTATAGCATTTTTGCGCGATACAGCCGCCGCGCAAACTCGAATCGCCATCGGTGTTGACGAATTTCGTTTCCTTGTCCGGGATGATTACGACATGGTGCGGCTGGCCTTTGTGCAGCACGATGTTGTGCTGGTTAGGCGCCACCCAGGGTCCCAAGGTCTCGACCGGGAAATCGACGCCGAAGGCGTTCTGATCGGCTTTCGGGCCGCCGTCATGTCCGCCCGCGACCGGCCAGCGGTAGACGTTGTAGCCGCAGGCGACAATGCAATAGTCGCAGGCCGTGGTGATCAGGTCCGCGCCCTTCGGAGGAAGAGGAACGTTGGTTTCTGGGATGTAGTACGGAGTAGTCATCGTTCGTGCCTTCCTATCCCTGGAGGTTGTCGTAGCGGCCGAAGATCAAACCGAAGACGCCGACGGCGTAGATGTCGTCGCCTTTCAGTTCGAGCAGTACCTGGGGAAGACTTTGGTAGGCCTGACCGGATATCAGAATGCCGTGCCGAGTTAGGTCGTAGGTTGAAAGGTGAAGCGGGCAGGCCCCCAGCGACTTGGTGTCGGCCTTATAGGTGTCCATCAGACCGCCGCCTTGGTGGGTGCAGAAATAGTTGAAGGCAACCACGTCGCGCTGCGGACCGATACCGCCGCCGGCCTCAGTACCGAGTTTGACCACCATGGATTGCGAATAGGCACCGTCGTCGGGATATTCGAACGCGACCGGTACGTCGGCTTTCAACGCGCTCAGTGTGGCGATTTTCTTACGGGGATAAGTCGCGACCGTCGCCGGTACCTTGGCCGCTGCCAAGCCGCCACCGACCGTGACCATGACCGTCGCCACGGTAACGCCGGACGACAGCAACACCTCCCGGCGCGACATCAGGCATTTCCCTGCCGGATGACTGTTCTTCGACCCTGCACTTGGCGTGCCGGATTCAAGTCTCTGAATTTGATCTACCATCCTTCGCGTTCCTCAATTGGTGCTCGCCACGGCCGGCAACGGCGCGTAGCGCGGAAGTTTCGGCGTCGGCATCTTGATTTCCTCGCCGCTTAGGGCTTCGAGGAAAGCGACGAGGTCCTCCTTTTCCTCGTCGGTCAGACCAAGCGGCTTCAAGAGGTCTGTCTTGGTTTTCGCCATGGTGCTGTCGGTGAAGTCGTTGTCGCCGCCGCCATCGTTGTAGAACTCGACCACTTCCTCGAAATCGAAGAAGGAGCCGTTGTGCATGTATGGCGCCGTATAAGCGATGTACCGAAGGGGAGCCGTACGAAACTTACCCATGTCGGACTTCTGCTTGGTCCGGTAATAGAGCCCGGCGTCGTCTTTAATCTTGCGGTACAGTTCCTCGGTCACGCCCTTGGCATATTGTTCGTAGCGGAAGGTGATTTGTGCGAGACCGCTTTCCAACCAGTCTTCAGCCCTCGGAACACCCAAATTGTAGTATTTCTGGTCGGTCAGTAGCGGACCGTTGTGGCACTCGATGCAATTGGCCTTGCCTTGGAACAGCGCCAGGCCGCGCACCTGTTGCTCGCTGAGCGCGCTCTTATCGCCGCGCATATATTGGTCGAACGGCGTGTTGTCGTGGATCAACGTCCGTTCGAAAGCGGCCATGGCCTTCCATACGTTATTGACCTTCGGCCAATCGTCGCCGAACACCTGATTGAAGCGCTTGACGTATTCGGGAATGAAGGCGAGGCGAGCCTCGACCATGTCGCGTTCGCCGTTGCCCGACACCGCGCCAAGTGCTGCGCCCGGCGCCTGGTTTTCCAGCGATTTGGCGGCGCCGACCCAGAACAGTTTGCCGAGATAGGCGGCGTTGACGACGGTTTGGCTGTTGCGCCAGTGGATGACGCCCGGATAACCCCGCGAGATGGGATCGTTGAAACCCCATCCTTGTTTCGGCATGTGGCAGTCCGCGCACGACACCGACGCGTCGCCGCCGATGCGCGAATCGAAAAACAGTAACTTACCCAGTTTGATCTTTTCCGGCGTTTGCGGGTTGTCGTGCGGTATCGGCGGCGGTCCGAGCGCCGCCAGCGGCGGATTGCTATCCGCCGACGCGGTGGATCCGAGCCCTAGGGCGACAAGACCTAGGGACGTTGCGATAATCGCGCGGGATAGAGCTTTGCGCTTTGCCATAGCCTTGTTCCTAATTCTTCTTGTCCAGCCAATCTTCGATGGCCGCGTAATTGACGTTGATTTTCTCCTGCCAGACATGGTCGGGCCCGGTCAGGGCCTCGCCCGACAGCGACTTCAGGAAAGCCACCAGATTGGCGCGCTCTTCCTTGCTCAGGCCGAGCGGCTCGATGCGGCGGTCCTTGTTGGGGTCTGTACCGCCGCCGCGGTTGTAGAAGGCGACAACGTCGTCCAACGTCTTGATGGTGCCGTTGTGCATGTATGGCGCGGTAAAGGTGAGTTCCCTGAGCGTCGGCGTCATGAACTTGCCGATGTCGGAGCCGTCGGACTTGTGGGTGCGGACATGGGCACCGACGTCGCGGCGGATGTTCATGTAGTTCTCGATGCCCATGAACATGCTGTAGGCCACATAGGTGACGTGGCGCAGGGGGTTCGACCAGATGTCCGGATTCTCCGGCACGCCGGTATTGTGCGGCATATCGTCGCTGAACCGGGATCCCGAGTGGCACTCGGCACAATGCGCCTTGCCCTTGAACAATTCAAAGCCGCGCTCGGCCGCATCGGACAGGTTGCCGGTATCGAAAGGCGCGCCCCGCGACGTCAGGGTCTTGAGGTATTCGGGTATAGCCTTGCGGACGGAGCCGTTCGACGGTTCGCCGTAACCGGCCTCCTTGAACATTTTCACATAGACCGGGTCCTGTTTGATGCGCTCTTGCATCAGCCGCATGTCCATGTTCATGAAATAGGTCTCGGTGATTGATTCTCGCGTCACGTCATTCAGATTGGTGCCGATCCGCCCATCGTGAAACCAAGCCGCTTTTTTCGCCGTGTTGATCAGCGTCGGTGTGTTGCGGAATCCGTCGGAGCCCGGATAAGCCTTGGATAGCGCCAGGCCATCGCCGAATCCCTTTTCCGGGATATGACAGGTGGAACAGCTGATCGCGGCATCGCCGGATAGGCGCGGATCGAAGAACAGCCGCTTACCCAGGGCGGCCTTTTTGGCATCGACTTTGATCGGCTCCACCGGACCGAATTCAGCTGCCGAAACCGGCAACACGAAAGTCGCGACAGCGACCGCTAAGGCGATCGTTAATGCACTTATTGTGGACACTCTTTCAGTCATCGCGGAGCCTCTGATTCAAAGAAACGGCTGCACGGAAAAACACTCACCCAGTCTTTAACCGTGACTAGCGATTGGTCGGCCGATCGTCCTGTGCCGGAAGGGGAATGCCACTTATCCGCTCCAGAAATTCCTTCATTTCCGACAGACTTTGGAAATAACACTCTTCTTCCCCTTGAACGTGTTGGATGTGGCCACGCCAAGTCGCATTGCGTCCCGGCGTTCCTTCCAACCAAATCCGTGCTACGAACGACCCCGGATTTCCCGGCTCAACCATCTCGCACTTGCCATCACGTTTGTTTCTGCCACCACAGCGGGACAGGTTCAGACGTACGAAAACACGGCCCGGTTACGCTACGGTAACAACTGAGAAACCACCGTTATCCAACGACCTCAGCACTTTCGGGATTGGTAGCACCCGTCAGTGACACAGCAGTAACACTGCAGACGATGCGCTTGGCGGGATGGGATTAATGTTCTGTAGGTGGTTGGATTTCGCTCTGTCGATCGGCCATGAGCTGCTGGTATGCCTGGAGTGTTTCGTGCGTCGGCTCGAGCCCATATTCCGTGTCGAGGTTGCGGCGCCAGGACGCGAACTGGGCCTCGGCCCAGTCGGGTCGGCCAAGATTGACCAGGTTTTCCAGCAAGGCGCGCAGAAAACTTTCGCGGCACGGATCATTGAATAGTGCCGTCCGGCAGACTTGAGACGCTTCCATGTACAGGCCGTCCTCGGCGTAGCACCGCACCATGCCCGCCAATAGTTCGAGATAGATCTCGCGCAGCCGTTCGCGTTCCTCAGCGCACCATTCGGCGTAGGGTTCGTCTTCAAGATAATGGCCGCGATAAAGGCTTTGGGCCTCCTCGAACCGGGCGCGTGCCTCCGGCCGTTTACCTTCCTTGAGGAAGCCCCAACCCGCTGTCACCAGGGAACCAAAAGCGTCGGTATCGACCCAAACCGCGTCGCGCCGCAGCAAATAGCATTGACCCATGGTCTCGATGGTATTTTCCACCGCGCCGCCGGCCTTTAGCTTGCCGCGCAAGAACGAGATCGTCACTTTTAGCCGTTCCCAACCGCGCTCGACGTCCGCATCGGGCCACAACCATTCGATGAGGCGTTCTCGGTGCACCGGCCGGCCCAATTGGCTGACCAAGCATTTCAATACGATGGCCGCTTGTTTGCGTTTCCAGGTTTCGACGTTTAGGCCCTCGCCAGCGATGGCCAGGCTGAATTGTCCCAACGTGAAAATACGAAGCGGCAGTATGTGGGACAGGTCGCTGGCGGCGCCTTTGGATTCGTGCAGAAAGACCACGGCCACGGCGTCGCCATTGTTCTGTTGCCTGGCGTCCGGCGGCACCACCAACGTGCTGATCTTCGCCGCGACCATCTTGCCGTTCTTGTGGCGGATCCGGCAGGCGGCGATGCCCCACTTCTCGCCGCAGACAATACACGCGCGACCCTCGCACAGAACCGAACAGAGCGGTTCACCGGTCGGGTAGAAAGCCTGCAAGACCTGGCCGCAATTCTGGCCGATGACATCTTCAGTCGAATATCCCAGCAATCTTTCCGCGCCCGCGTTCCAGCCAACCACCCGCATATCGCCGTCAAGAGCGAAAGCGGGGTCTGAGGCGAACTGTACGAGATCGGTGGTCTTGATGTCTCTTCCCCCCGTCATAGTCGCGGCGTTCGGTTCGGAAAGGACGCTCCCCGTTGTTATCGCCGCATTTCTAACGCTTGACAAAAGCATGGTCGCAAAACCGCCGACGCAGATTGACCTATGTCAACGGCCATGCCTCAAATCCGTGATTCCATGCCAAATTGCGCGTTAATGCGTTCAAGAGTTCCGAGATCCGGTGTTTGTTGGCGAGACAACAGGCCGGCCGGGGCAGTAAAAGACACAGCAATGGTAGGCCGATCCGACCCGAAGCCAAGTGATCAAAAAGCCGCCGATACTCGATTGAGCGGGGTGCTTTCCGTCGCGCCGGACGCCATCATCGCGGTCGGCGACGACACCAGCATCCGTGTCTTCAACGCGGGCGCCGAGAAGCTGTTCGGTTACCGGGCCGCTGACATCATGGGCCAACCATTGGACGCGTTGATCCCCGTTCGCTACCGGGCGGTCCATGCCGGGCATATGGAAGGTTTTCGGGCCTCGCCTGAACAAAGCCGGCTCATGACGGAGCGCAGCGAGATCGTCGGCCTGCGTGCGGACGGATCGGAATTTCCCGCCGAGGCTTCGGTGTCCAAACTGGAGATGGCAGGCGAGACCATCCTTGCGGTGATGCTGCATGACGTGACGGCCCGTAAACAGGCAGAGGCCGAACTGATCGCTGCCAAGGAGCAGGCCGAGCAAGCCCTCATTCAGGCCGAGAAGATGGCGGCGCTGGGGACGCTTGCCAGCGGCATCGGACACGAAATCAACAATCCCCTATACGCCGTGCTGGGCGCGGCCGAGGCCATCCGCGACGGCGACGACTTGGCCCGCGGCCAGGAGCATGCGAAAGACATCATCGCCTATTGCAAGCATATCGCCGAGATCATCAAGAACCTGAGTGCCTACAGTCGGCCGGCGGACAAACATGGCCTCGACCCCGTCGACGTCAACGCGGCGATCGCCGAGGCCGTGTCGATGGCGCGGCTGTCGCTCCGCTCGGATAAGATCGAGATTGACCAGAGGCTCGGCTCGGTGGCGGAGATATCCGCCAAGTTCGAAGACATCCAGCAAGCCTTTTTCAACGTCATTCGCAATGGCCTGCAGGCGATGGGCCAGGATGGCAGGCTGGCGATAGAGAGCAGTCGCGAGGGCGACCAGGTGTCGGTGCGAATTGGCGACACCGGCGCCGGCATTGCGCCGGAGGATTTGGCCAAGATCTACGATCCTTTCTTCACCACCAAGGGTCCGGATGAGGGCGAGGGTATCGGGCTGTTCGTGGTCCGGCAGATCGTCCAAAAGTACGACGGCACCATCGTGTTCGACAGTTCCCTGGGTGAAGGCACGGTCTGCACGATCACATTTCCGATCCGACAATCGATTGGGGGGGTTCCTTGACATGAAACACAAAATCCTGGTGGTCGATGATGAGGCGGAAATCCGCAAGACTATCCGCCTGCAACTCGAAGGCACGATATACGACGTCTTAGAGGCGGCGGACGGCGAACAGGGTATCGAGGTGCTCGACAACGAGAACATTTTGGAAGTCGACGTCATCATCTGTGATGTCCGCATGCCCAAGGTCAACGGCATCGAGGCCGTCGCGTACTTCCGCGAGAATTACGCCTCCATCCCGATTATCGTGCTGACGGGCTATCCGGATGTGCAATTGGCGGTCGATTTCATGAAGGGCGGCGTAGTCGATTATCTGGTCAAGCCGGTCGAGAAGGCGAAGCTGGTCGAAACAGTTACCAAGGCCGCCCGTCAGCGCACCATCTTCAGCGGCGCGCAGCCGAAGGTGTGATGCCCACAGTAGCGCATGCTGCGACAAGGAGGCGAACGGCCACATTGTGTAGGAGCGCCCCATGGAAGCGCCAACCGTTCCGATACGTATCATGACAACTGGTTCGCATTATCCCGATCACTGCCTTGACTGTCCTTTGTTGCTTCGAGACACTTACGGGTCGGTCAATCCTTTGCGATGCGTTGACTGTGTCGCCGCCGACCGAAGGGTCAGATCACTCATACAAGAAATGATTCTCGCTTGCTTTTGAACGCTGACTTTTGGCTTCGAGAGGATTGAAGCAGCACGATTCGCGGGAACGTGAAGGTGGGCAATGTCATCTATCCGGTCTTTGGTTGCAGCGTTTTGTTTGCCGCTGGCCCTGATGGAGTCCGAGGATCGACGCCCTGCTTGCACTATGCGTATGACCTGTGGGTCCACCGCTGGCGCTGCACCACGGTGAGCCGTGATGTGATCGTCATCCGCTACGCGAATGATACCATCGTCGGCTTTCAGCTTGAATATGAAGCGCAGGCGTTCCTAGTGGACCTCAAGGAACGCCTGCGTTTGTTCGATCTTGCCTTGCATCCGACGAAATCCCCGCTGATGCGCTTTGGTCGCAATGCGATCGGCTAACCCGGCATGCCCGCCTAAGAATCTCAGGCGCCCCGCCTTGTAGGCCGCCATCAGCCTTTCCAGGAACAGTCGAGAGAGCACGAGCACGTGCAGGAAGAAGTGGGGCCGGCAAGAGACCCAACTTGTACCGTCTGGCGAGATGCCGCCGCCGGGCGCGATCATGTGGATATGCGGATGGTGGGTCATTGCCGAGCCCCAGGTGTGCAGCACCGCAGTGAAGCCGGAGATGCTTCGGGTCGGCGGCGATTGTGATCAGGGTCTCGGCGGCTGCCTTGAACAGGGTGCCGTTGATCACTGCCTTGTTCAGGTAGGCGATATCGGCGATTGGTGCTGGCAGGGTGAAGACGACGTGGAAATAGGGCACCACCAGCAGTTCGGCCTGGCGTGCCTCCAGCCATTCCTTGGCCGAATGGCGTCAACTGGCGGCCCGAGCGTCGAAATCCCCGGGTGATCCGGAGACCAGGTCGCATTAGACTGGCAGCACCTTCGACAACGTTTTTCTTCTGTGACACCATGCACCACCGAGTTGATTGGAACTGATGGTCGTCGAATCATTGATCAGTCACCATTGCAGTCAATCTTGACAAACAAACGAAACTAAATCGTGCGGAGCCTCAGCGCGATGCGACATTTCAGGCCGTCTGCTTCCGGTTTTGCCATTGCCGTCATCTTGGCCCTATTGCCTTTAGTGCCGGAAAACGTCGTTCACGCGGACATGAGTGAGCCGCTGGAAACGCGGCTCGTGCCCGAAGTCGTCCAATCCCTGTTTCCAGGCGCTGACGGCATTGGTGCCGTTGTCGGAGAACCGCCGATCGCACCGGTTTTGGCGGGCGACGAAACCATCGGCTATTTGTTCTCAACCCATGAGACCGTGCGCCCCAGCGGCTTTTCCGGCGCTTCTTTCGACATTGTCGTCGGGCTCGACATAGAAGGCTTCATCATCGGCCACCGCATATTGGAAGAACACGAGCCGATGATAGCGGATAGTATTGTCTCGCATGCAACGATCGATAAATTCCTGAGCCGTCTTCACGGCACCAACGTGCGCGCCATGCGGCGTTTGGTGCTGAGACAAGTCGACGCTTTGACGGGTGCCACGGTTAGCGCGAAGGCATTTGCGACCGGTGTCACAAATGCCGCGACAGTGGCCGGGTACCGGTTGGGGATGATCGACGATACGAGCGGAGGCCTAGCGATCAACCGTTACGATTTCGAGGCCCGTGGCTGGTCCGATTTGATCGCCGACGGGTCCGTGCGCACCCTATCGCTGACATACCGTGATGTGCGCGACGCATTTGCTCAGCAACTCGGGCGGTCGGCGGGACCGGATGTCGTGATGGGCCCGGACGACGAAATGTTTATTACGTTTTACGTGGCGCTTGCAACGCCGCCGACGATAGGCGCCAATCTGATCGGCCCGCGTGCCTACCAGCGGATGACACAAAATGCCAATCCACGCGCACATTACATTGTTATCGCGAGCGCGGGCAAATACGACTGGAAGCCAGCAAAGCATTGGGGCATTCCCGTGGTGACCAGCGTCAGCATTGTTCAAAACGGTAAGTCGATGCCGCAACAGCCGGCGTATTTCGACCCGTTATCGCGACTAGCCGCCAGGGATGCGCCCCCGGTCAGCACAGTGGCACGGTTCAGCTTGCCTCCGCGGTTCGCTTTTAATGCGACCGAGCCCTGGACCGTGAAATTACACCTCAACGAACAGGAGATGCCGGGCATGCGGCCGCGGCGGGTGGATTTCGATCTGCCGTACCGGATTCCGGCCGCCTATGTCGACGGCAGCGACTACGCCTTGGAGGAAGCCGGCTTCAGAGCGCCAACCCATGTCGCATTCGGATTGCTGCGTGAAAGCAAGCTGACCGATTGGCAACGCACTTGGGTCGAGAAGCGATGGGACATCATCGCGCTTGCCGGGTTGCTCGCCGCTGTCTCGTTCGCCGTCATATGGCAATCATGGCTGAGCCGTTCCGAACGCCGGCGGGTCGTCGTCAGGTACGGCCTTCTTACTCTGACGCTGGTTTGGCTTGGTTGGCTTGCCGGCGGCCAGCTGACCATTGTCTCGGTCACGAATTACGCGTGGGTGCTCGTCGCCGGCCTCGACTGGAGCACAATTTTGCATGATCCGCTGCTGCTGATTTTGTCCGTCTATGTCGTTGTCTCGCTGGTCCTCTGGGGGCGTGGTGTGTTCTGCGGTTGGCTTTGCCCGTTCGGTGCACTTCAAGAAATCCTAAACAAGCTCGGAGCGGCGCTGCACGTGCCGCAAATTGCGATTCCCGCCCTCCTTAATCGCCGTCTACGGCTGGCCAAATATGGTATCGCCGCCGTGCTAGTCGGACTCGCAGCCTTTTCGTTGCCCCATGCGTTGGTGGCAATGGAGGTTGAGCCCTTCAAGACCGTCATGACCGCAAAATTCGATCGCTCCTGGCCGTACGTATTTTATGCTTGCGCCTTGCTGTTTGCCGGCCTGTTCGTCGAACGTTTTTTCTGCCGCTATCTCTGCCCGCTGGGCGCCGTGCTGGCCGTCGCCGGCAAGCTACGTCTGGTCAACGTCCTCAAACGCCGCGCGGAATGCGGCAGCCCGTGTCGCTTGTGTGAGAGGCGATGCCCCATCGACGCTATCGAGCCGAACGGCAGGATCAACACGGCAGAGTGTTTCTACTGCCTGGATTGCCAAGTTCTGTATTACGATGAACATGCCTGTCCGCCCCTCGTCAGGGATCCTAACCGTCGTGCACAGAAACTTACCCATCGGCAATCAGACCTGGAACGCGTTCCGATTCCATAAAGCCATTCGATGGTCTGGCCCCACATGTACGCAATATCGGCTCTCAGCCACTGATAAGGGGAAGGAAAGCGGGTGAGGCGGTTTCGCGCAAGCGGCCACCGGCTCGGGCAAGGAAATAGGCGGCGATGTCCCGCTGCCCCGCCAAGGCCAAGCCCTGGTCCGGACCCAACACCATCAGCGCCGTCGAAAAGGCGTCCGCCGCCATGGCGGTTGGTGCAACCACGGTGACCGAGGCAAGGCCGTGGGCTACCGGCCGGCCGTCACGGGGATCGAGAATGTGGGAATAGCGCCGGCCCCAACTCTTGAAGAAATGCCGATAGTCGCCTGAGGTCGCGATCGCCCCTGCGGCCAGGCGGATTATCCGCTGCACACCCGCCCCGTCCGGGTGTTCAATGCCGATGCGCCAGAAATTACCGCTTCGACCATGGCCGTGCACTCGGACCTCACCACCAATCTCGAACAGATACCGTTCAATGTCGATCCGCTCGAGATGTTCGGCGACCTTATCGGCGGCGAAACCCTTGGCGATGCCGGACAAGTCGACGTGCAATCCTTGCCGCATTTTCAGCAATGCTGGGCTCTTGGTTCGGGTTTGCAGATAGCCGTGGCCGATACTGCGACGACGGGCCTCGATCTCCCCGGCATCGGGTACCGCCTGCACCTTGCTACCTGCGCCGAAACCCCACAGCGATACCAAAGGGCCGATAGTCGGGTCATAGGCACCGCCCGAAACCTGGCTGGTGGCTAGCGCCGCCCGCGCTACCGTGGCGACGTCCGGTGAGACCGGGGTCCAGATTTGGCCGCCGCCGGTGTTGAAACGCGACAATTCGGATAGCGACCGATAGGTCGACATCTGTTCGTTGACCGCTTCGAGTACGTTGCCGATGTCGCGTTTCAGAGCGCCCACGTCCACCGTCATCGGCAAGTGCGGAATGCGGACGCTATAGGTCGTGCCCATAGTGGTACCATGAAACACTACCTCGCCCGCAGCCGCGTCACGTCCGACCAGGCTCAGGAATGGCGTCGCCAGGGCTACGCTGCCCGCCGTCGCGATGATTTTCCGCCTAGAATAGAAGGCCGCCATTTCCTAACGCCCGATGCCGTCGAATAAGATATTCTTGCCATCCAGCCCTAGGCTGTCCACCAAATTGACGACTGCGGCCTTTTCAGAGGACTCAACGGGTCTGGCGCCGCCAGCGATCGAGGGTATCCAGCACGAAGGTCTCGTTGCGCTCGACATTCTGTTGCCAGGCGGAAGAGAAACACGCGGTGTCGCTGAGCGGTTTCTGCTCGCTCGCAAGTTCGTCGAAAAGGACCCGCATCGGCAGCGTGACGCCTTCGCCGACCACCACGGCCTCCTGCGTGCGCAAGGCGGGCAAGGCGCCCATCATGCCGGCCGCGCTTTCCGGGAGCGCCCGGCGAACGAACTCCTGGTCGCGGTCGTTGCTCATCCTGAGGGCAAAGAGGGTGTTGCACTGGGACAGGATGGTCTCCGAAAGTTCCGAGGGCCGCTGCGTGACCAGGCAAAGAGAAACGCCGTACTTGCGACCTTCCTTGGCGATGCGGGAAATTGCCTTGCAAGTCGGTTCGAAACCGTCGGAGCGATCGCGCGGGATATAGCGGTGCGCTTCTTCACACACCACAAGAACCGGAACGGCCTGATCGCGCGCGCTCCACATGGCGAAGTCGAATATCGTGCGGCATAGCAGTGAGACGAGCACATTGACGATTTCCGATGGCACGCCCGACAGATCGACGATGGTGATCGGCCGGCCGTCAACCGGAATGCGCAAGATATTGCAGACGATGTCGGCCATGCAGTCGCGCACCGTGATGCCGGAGAACATGAAGGCGAAGCGCCGATCGGCGCGCAGCCGGTTGATGCGCCCCTTGAGACGAAGGTAGGGGCGCAACTGCTCCGTTCGCTCGAATTCGCCCATCGCCTTGTCGATATACTCGACCAGTCGGGACAGGCTGAACGGCACCGGCGTGTCGACCGTCAGATACGCGGCCTTGTCCGTGTCGCCTGCGTAGCTGAGCTTGGCGGCGATGATCGCCTCCTTGAGAATGCCCATCTCCATCTCGCGAGACGCCGGTTCGGGGCTGCAGAAGACTTCAACGATCTCTTCGAAGTTCAGGAGCCAATAAGGCAACTGCAGATCCTCCGGGGTCACCACGTTGGCGCGTTCGCCGAAGGCCCGGCAATATTCGTTGTGGGGATCGAGCAGCACCACGTGGCCGTTCGGATTGTCGTCCAGAATCGACCGTAGGATGACGGACAGGGCGCACGATTTGCCGGAGCCGCTGGTGCCGAGAATGCTGAAATGCTTGCCAAGCAACTCGTCGGTCATCAGATAGACCGGCAGGTGCTGGTCTTGGTGCAGGGTTCCCATGCGCGCCGAGGCGACGCTGGGCCGCTTATAGATCTCCGCCAGCTCGTCGCTACTGGCCGAATAGATCTCATCGCCCAGGCTGGGGTAGACCGACACACCCCGCTGAAACCCGAGGGCTGCCGCGCCATTGGTCTGTTCGCCGTTCACGGCGGCGGTGCCGTTGCATAGCGATTCGCCGAACAAATCGATTTCAATCATGCGACAATCGTCGCCGCTGGGTGGCCCTGAGGGATCGCGGATCTCGAGCTTGCTCACCAATCCGTAGGCCACCGACCTGGGCATGGAAACCTTCACCATGTTGCCGAGCTGCAACACCCGCGCTGCATCGGAGGCCGAACCGTTGGGCCCGGCCTCTCCTACTGGTGACAGCACGCCACTAAGTTTGGCGCCCGATACGGAAATGACATGGCCGACTTTTAGCGCTTGTTCCGTCATCCCTAATCCAATTCTCGTTTAAACCTCTGGCCGGCCCGATCGTCGACCGCCATTGCCGAACAGTGCCAAAGGCTTCCTAACGAATTGGAAATGCTCGCTTGAATGTGCAAAGGCCGTCTTAATCAATTGAAACGATGGCGAAATTCAGTTTGTCTGTCACAACCGTTTCAGTATCAGAGCGATCGCGGCTCGACCATGACGAAGTTCTTCTGTGCGCGCTGCGGCTCGTAGCATTGTGGCGCCAATAGCGTTAACCCAGGGCGCATCAACGTCCGCGTCGGTATCATCGACGATTTCGATTGGTTTAAACCGATGGCCAACGATTTTGCCTCACACCAGCTGCCCCCCAACCGTTCAGGGCGAGGATACAAAAGCCATCGACAAAATGCCGGACCGGATGGCGACACGAACCGTGTTGACGCTATTTGCACCCTATATCCGGCTTTGTCCCGTTGACATCGCGAGAGCACCAATACCCGGGATTATCCAAATCTATCGCCGGTTTGTGCGGTGCGGAGAGTAATATGATTGACTAAATGCCAAGAATGCCGAAAGATGAAACTTCGACACGGATTGCGTGACGGCGGAAGAGGTATAAGGTTTTACCACGTTGCAACGTCGAAGTTACGCTTGTGTTTATCCACTTTGCTGGTAGCCAAGTTCCTTCCTGACATTGTGAACGTTCAATATGCTACGCCATCGGGCGTCGTGTTTAACCAACTTTGTCCTGAGAGGAATTTGCTATGCCTACTGGTACTGTTAAATGGTTCAACCCGACTAAGGGTTTCGGATTCATCGAGCCGGAAGACGGCTCGAAAGACGCTTTCGTCCACATTTCAGCCGTCGAGCGCGCCGGCCTCAGCTCTCTTAACGAAGGGCAGAAGGTCTCCTATGACGTTCAGCCCGGACGGGACGGAAAATCTTCGGCCGAGAACCTGTCCATCATTGATTAAGCACGCAAGCGGCTGCCGCCTATTAACGTTGGTGGCGGTGGCCGCTTGCCGGCGGCCATGCAATTATCAACAATTGCCTTGTACAATGTTGGAGGTTATCCCTCCTTATTGTTCCGTCCGCCGCAGAAATCCTGGTTTTTGGGCCGGTGCCGCTCGGAATTGAGAATCCGAACGGAGAATGATGCAACAATTGTAAATCGGCCTGTATCAGGGAATTTGTTGGAGACGGGTTCGCCCGAGACTGCGCGCAGACAGATCTGTCGCGCGCCGTGGATGGTGCGGGCGAAGTCCGCGGGGACGAAACCACAACCCCTTTCAGGGCGAGACGAAATGCAGTCGACCGTTCAACCGGCGACGGCGCTAGCATATTCCGGATAATCCGCAAAAATGCTCTATGAATTTTTTTAACAGTAGAATTTTATTCTAATAATTCATCCTTATTCGACAGATTTTGGAATTTAGTCTCAGGCCATCTCCTGTAAATTCATCCTGTGATTCCGCAGTCGTTACTCGGTTGTCCGAGGTGATGTTCCAATAGCGGGGCTGTTTGTCCATGTTTCCAAGCCCATGGCACGGCGTCGCTCCAAAACGGAATAACAGTCGGTCTTTATCGACCGGTCTAATTCCCAAATCAGTTTGGCCAATGATGGCGTCCCATAAGCAGAAAATCCTTTGGTCATTTTGCACCGCCTTCGCGGTCTATACCGCCTATGTGTGGACCGCGGGGACAGAAATGCCGCAGAGCCGGCCACCGGACCAACAAGTGACGGCCGGCCTGGCGTTGTTCCAAGAATTGAACTGCATTGCCTGCCATCAGTTTTACGGTCTCGGCGGGCATATGGGCCCGGATCTGACGAACGTGGTTTCGGCGCCGGACAAGGGTATCGATTACGCCAGGTCGTTTATCGAGAACGGAACGTCAAAGATGCCGGATTATGGCCTCAGCGAAGCGCAAGTGGACGCCCTCGTTCAATTTCTCAAATTTGTCGATTCGACGGGGACATATCCCCCCAAACACCCGGAGATCAGGTGGTATGGAACAGTGGCCTACGACGCCGGTCGCTACGCACAATGACATCGGCCTCCGGTTCTTGCTTCTCGGCATGTTGGCACTGGCGGCGAGCCTGTTTTTCGGTGTCATTGGCGCGGTCAAGTTCCTGTATCCGGAATTCATAGACGGGTTGCCGTTTTACAAAATTCGGCCGCTGCATGTGTCCTTGGCGATTTCCTGGATTTTCCTGACCGCGATCGGCGGGATTTACTATTATTTGTCGAATTTCTCTGGCTTGACCTTATTCTCCAACCGACTTGCGCGCTGGCATTTTGGAATCTTCCTAGTTACCGGAACGGTCATCCTCGGTGCTTACGTCTTTGGTAAATTCGGTGGCCGGGAATACTGGGAATTTCCGCCGGTGCTCGCCCTGCCGATCTTTCTGTCCTGGATCATGTTCGGGATCAATTATTTTTGGACCGTCCTGAAACGGCGGACGACGTGGCCGGTGTATTATTGGATGTGGGGAACAGGCATCGTCTTCTTCTTCATGACGTTCACGGAAAGCTATCTCTGGCTGCTGCCGTTCTTCAGAGAAAACATGCTCAGAGAAATTGCGGTTCAGTGGAAGTCTTACGGCTCTTTGGTTGGATCGTGGAACATGTTGGTCTATGGAACCGCGATCTTTCTGATGGAAAAAATTGCGGAAGACAAAGATCTAGCGCAGTCCAAAATGGCCTTTGGCCTTTATTTCCTCGGCCTCTTCAATCTGATGTTCGGCTGGGCTCACCACACCTATCCGGTTCCCTTCGCCGCCTGGATCCGGGATTTCGCTTATATCGTCAGTATGACCGAGCTGTTCATTCTCGGTAAGATTATTTGGGACTGGCGCGGTTCACTTTCGATCTATCGGAGATACCGGCACTACCGGCCCTATCGATTTCTGTTCGCCGCCGACATCTGGATCTTCGTAAACCTAGTACTGGCGCTCGTCATTTCGGTGCCGGCTCTCAACCTGTTCACGCACGGCACCCACGTCATTGTTGCCCATACCATGGGCACCACCATCGGCATCAACACCATGATCTTACTCGCCTCGGTCTTTTTTGTGCTCGAGCGGCGCGTCGGTCAAGACGCCGAGAACAGATACGCAGGTCCTGTAAATGTCGGATTCTGGTTGACCAACGGATCGCTGCCGATATTTCTTGCCGCGCTTCTCGCCGCCGGGCTGATCAAGGGTACCTGGCCCGACGATTCATTCCACGAAATGATGGGGACTATCGAGCCCTTACTGCTGGTGTTCGTTGTGTCGGGTGTCGGCCTCATGCTTGGTTTATGGTTGGTCTTGATACCGGCCATTGGTCAAATGACTGCTGTAGTCTTTCCCCGTCGTTACGATGTTGGGATCGATGTGCCTAAAGCCAAAGACGGTGCGTTTGGTGACGACGCGGGCTCTGGCCCGGCGCAATAGGATCAAGCCAATAACCGCGCCAGATCAATCGCTATTAATACCAATCGAGCAAAACACCGTACGGACGCGCTTCACGTCTGATTTATCGGTTCACGGCCAATCAGGCGATGGATGCTGATCTCTCCCTTGTCGCGCAACGGCACCAGGCCCGCCTCTTCGGTTTGAAATCTTTTAGGCAACGCCGATCGGACGGTTTCCGTGATCAAAATCGCACCGGGCTCGCAGACTTCTTCCAAGCGGGCCGCCGTATTCACCGTATCGCCCCAGACATCATAGGAAAATTTGCTTTTACCGATGACCCCGGCAACGACGGGCCCGGTATGAATGACAACGCGAAATTGTAGCTCAGGCCAAAATGTTTGCGACCAAGCTTCCGTGGATTGCTGCAGGTCCAACGCAAATTTGGCCATCCGCGCCGCGTGATCGGGCACCGGATCCGGCAGACCGGCCACGGCGAAATAGCCGTCGCCGATTGTTTTGATCTTTTCGATCGCCGATTGCGTTGCCAGATCGTCGATGTTGCTAAACACGTCGTTGAGCCCGCGAACGATCTGCTCCGCGTCGATATTCGCCGATCGTTTTGTGAAACCAACGATATCGGCAAACAACACCGTCGCCTCGACATAGCGTTGCGCGACGACGCGGCTTTCGTCCGCTTTCAGTATTTCGGCGATCGATTCAGGCAAGATTGCGTGCAGCAACCGATCGCCGCGCGCTTTCTCAGCTTCCAGGTTGGCTTCGGCGGTTGTTATCAGCCACTGCATGAACAAACTGACGCCACACGCCAACAAAACGGCGCCAAGAACGCTCAATAGGAAAAACACCTGCCGCTCCACCGCGCCCAGTTGGTCGAATGGACGCGGATGATCGCTGAAGGCAACCAGAAAAAACACCAGGCTGACAGCGATACCGACCGGTAGAATGGCATACCGGTCTCGCCAGCGAAGAATAAGCGAACCAACGAACGGAAGGGTCAGCAAATAGGTATGCGTACCAGCGCCAGGGCCGAGAAGCCAGGTTATGTATGAAATATGGGTCAACGCGATGCCGATGAGCATCCACATGGCGACCTGGACTTCGCCGGCACGCGTTGCGGCGAAAACCAAGGCGTAGGATCCACCCATTATGAGAACGAAAATGATTTCCGTTTTGAATAAGGCGGCGTCGTAGATTGTGTAAAAAAAGCTGTAGCTCAGCGAAAACGTTGACGCCAAAACAGCGACAACATTCATTATCCGGATGCGCCGAACCGTTTCGATATCCTGCGTTGTAACGCCGACGTCACGGATGGAAATGAGAAGGCCCAATAGCGTTCGCATTTTTTCTCCTCCTACCAGGGGATTTCGAAATGGCGCGTTCATCGTGTTCCCGGCTGTCTAGGATCTGTATCACTGCGCCTGCCAAAAAGCAGCATGAATTAGCCGAACCCACTCCCTTCGATCGGCCCGGACGATGACGCCGATTTTCAACCGTGATAGGGTCCGCGCCATCGGGTAGCCCCGCATTTGCATGATCGGAATAGACGGATCGATGAAGCCCGTTGTCAAAATGTGTTTGCACCGACTGCCGCGGTTTGGCGCAGCGGTAATTGTGATCGCCGTGGCCGGCTGCGCCGGGTTCGGGCCAAGAACCATCCCGCCGGACCGGTTCAACTACAACCAGGCGATCGCCGAATCCGCCAAATCGCAGATGCTGTTGAACTTGGTACGGCTTCGCTATCTTGATGTCCCGGTGTTTCTGAAAGTCAGTTCCGTCGTCGCTCAGTACACTTACGAAGGCGAGGCCGGCATCGACGCCGTACGCGGCTTTCAGTCGGCCCCCAATATCCTCGGCTTGGGGGCCAATCTCGGCTATGCCGAGCGACCGACCATTTCATACTTGCCACTTGCAGATCGGGAATTCACCAGGCGCATGCTGTCGACGTTCAGCCCCGATGCGATCTTTTCCTTCGCCGAAGCCGGCTGGCCTGTCGATTTGATCTTGAAAGCCGGTGTTGAAAGGATCAACGACGTTCGAAATTTATCTTTCGCGGCGGTGCCGCCGCCGGGCGAGTTGGATCTGCGGCGGCAGATCGACAAGAATCTGCGGGATGCGCGCGTTTATCACCGGGTTGTTCGGCTGATGCTGACCTTGTCGGCGCGTGGCGCGCTGCGGGCCCGGGTATCGTCGGATGACGCCGCTGAAACCCGCACGATCGTCTTCCAGGCGACAGGTGAAGCGGAGACCGACGCGTTGATCGCCGAACTGAAAGAACACCTTGGGCTTGATCCGACACGCAACGAATATCGCTTCGCCAACCGCATCGCGAGTAGGAAGCCGAACGAAATCGCGGTGCAGACCCGATCGTTTCTGGCGATAATGCAGTACCTGTCGAAAGGTGTCGACGTGCCGACAATCCATAGCGATGAAAGCAACGTCGTGGAGTATTTCAAAGGCGCCGATGCCGATACGCGACGCAGCCTGGTGCCGCTCACCATCCGCTCTTCGGCCGAGCCGCCCAAGCGTGCGCATGTCGCGATCAAGTATGAAGATTTTTGGTACTACATCGAACGCACGGACTTCCTCAGCAAACGGTCTTTCGCGCTGTTGGTGTTTCTGTTGCACATGCAATCCGATGACGGCAATACCAAAGGCCCGATTCTGACCCTGCCGGCCGGCGGATGACGCTAGATCAAAGTGGCAGAGCAACTTAGTCGATCGTTAAATAGTCCTTCGATTCCGCCTCAGTGTACCTTTTACCGAGTAATAATGCCAATTCAGACCGCCGGGTCGCCCCAAGGACTGATTTGGCAGAAATGGATCAACTGGCGCTCTCGCGCGCTGTCAAAATCTGGGGCAATCACCCATCAAACGATCCCGTATGGTCGAAACTTGCTCTAGTAGAACACCGGCGGCGGCATGCCGAGCAGGACTTGACCGACGGCCGCGAAATGGGAATCGCGCGACTGGATCTGTTGGGAGAGCGTGTGCATGTCGCGGAAGCGGCGCTCGAACGGACTGCCAGGGAAGATCGCATCGACACCCGCGGCCTTGTAGACGTAGTCGGCAACTTCGACGGCACCGTGAATGGCGTGGGCCGTGGCCAGGCGCACCCGGGCCCGGTCCGGCACCGCGATCGGGTCGTTCTCATCGGCCTCGGCATAGAGTCTGGCCAAGGTCTCCAATAAATAGGCTCGCGCCGCACCCAGCGTGGCCTCGGCCCGCGCGACACCAGCCTGCACTGCCGGGGTGTCCGCCATCCGGCTGAGCCCACGCGGCGTTTTGCGGCCGGCCAGGTCGGCAAAGGCTTCAAGCATGGCGCGGGCAATGCCCAAGCCGACGCCGGCGACCCCGACGGCGTAGAGGCCCTGCATGGTGAAAGCGTAGAGCGGCCCTTTTTCACGCCGCAGAGACGGATCCTCGCGGGTACCGCTGAAGGCTTCGGCCACGAATAGGTCGCTCACCGTATAGGAGTCGGAAGCGGTGCCGCGCAAGCCGATGGTGTCCCAGGTATCCAGCAACGTCGCCTGTTCGATGGGGAACAGCAATGTGCGTATAATCTTTCGCCCGGCGTCGTTCAGCCGCAGGCTACCGTCGGCTTCCACCACCTGGCAATGCACGCCCATCCAGTTGGCCTGCCGGCAGCCGCTGGCAAAGTCCCAGCGCCCGCTGATCCGGTAGCCGCCCGGCACGGCCGTCGCCGTTTCGTCGTTTGGCGGGCCCCAGGCGACGACGGTGCGCGGATCGGTGAAAATGGCCCGCGCCGTATCCGGTTCCAAAAACGGCGTGATCAAAGCCGCGCTGTTGCCGACGAAAATGTTCCAGGCGACGGAGCCGTCGTGGCGCGCCAATTCCTCCAGCGCCAGCAGGTAATCACCCGGCGCGACCTCGTCGCCGTCCAGACTGCGCGGCAGCAGCATGCGAAACAAGCGGGCATCGTGCAGCTGCCAGAGCAGCGGTTCGGGAATGCGCCGGGTTTCTTCCACGGCATCGGCCGCGGCCGCCAGCGGCGCCGCGAATTCGCGGGCGCGGGCCAGCGGATCGATCTCGGCATTCTTGTCCATGTCGCCCCTGTTGTTTTGCCTGGTCGCGCTATGGCGGCGATGCCACAAGCTCACAACATCGACGGGGATACCGCAAGTGCCTACCGTGTCACCGCGCTTGCCGGATTAAACGCGACAGTTGTGCTAGCTGGCGCGACCAACCTCGGTCAGCAGCCCGGACAACGCTTCGCTGTGTTCATTGGAAAGAGACGGTTGATCGGTCATCGTCGGATCAAGGTCATCGGCCTTGTCGGCTTCATGGGTCGGGATGCTGATTCCGACGCAGGTCATAATCGCCTCAAACAACGCCTGTTGGTTGATTGGTTTTGAAACATAGCCATTCATGCCCGCCGCGAGATAGCTCTCGCGATCGCCGATCATGGCGTTTGCCGTCAAAGCGATGATCGCAATTTGAGAAATTGTCGGATCCATCATGGCGCGAATTTTCTTCGCTGTGGTCAATCCGTCCATCACCGGCATCTGCACATCCAGCAATATGAGATCGTAGGTCTTCAGTCGGACAGCCTGTATGGCCTCCCAACCGTCGGCAACGATATCGAGCTTGCATTTCAACGGTGCAAGAAGAGCCGCGATAACCTTCTGATTGATATGATTGTCTTCGGCGAGCAGGATCTTGAGCTCGGACGCCTGATTCAGTTCAGCGATAAGTTGACCGCCGGCCAGGCCGTCAAGGTTGTTGGCGTTGGTCGGATTCCCGCAATCCGCTGTAACGGTGAACCAAAACGTCGAACCGGCGCCGACCCCGCTGTCGACGCCGATCGTGCCGCCCAGCAGGGATGTTAGCTGCTTCGAAATCGCCAATCCGAGGCCGGTTCCACCATACTGTCGGGCGGTGGAGGCCTCGGCTTGCTCGAAAGGTTGAAACAGGGTCCCATGGTGATCTTCGGTTATGCCGATGCCGGTATCGCTAACCTTGAACATCAGCGATACCTTGCCGCCCGGTGCCGGGGCGGACGTGACGGCCACGGCAATTTCACCATGATCGGTGAATTTGATGGCATTGCCGATCAGATTATAAAGAATTTGGCGGATACGTCCGGCGTCGGTTCGCACAAAACAGTCGATCTCTGCGGCGTTGGTCGTAAACGAAAGCCCTTTCGCTTCGATGCGCGGGCGCCAAAGCGCTTCGGCAGTATCGATAAGGCGCCCGATCGAGACATCGACGATCTCAAGTGACAGCTTTCCGGCCTCGATTTTGGAGAAGTCCAAGATGTCGTTGAGCAGGTCCAAAAGCGCTTCCCCGGACTCCTTGATGATCTCAACCTGACGGCGTTGTTTTGACGACAGGTTCTCACCGAGCAGCGAACTCGCCATTCCCAGTACGCCATTCATCGGCGTCCGGATTTCGTGGCTCATAATGGCCAGGAACCGGCTTTTCGATCGATTGGCCGATTCTGCGCGTTTCTTGCTGGCAGCCAATTCCTGCTCTTGGCGCTTGCGCTGGGTGATGTCGAGACTAATCGTCACGGTGCTTCCATCAGAAAGCTTTTGTTCATTGATCAACAGGTGGACGCCGTCTTGGCGCGCCAGTTCGAATGGGCCTTGAGGATTTTCGTGCCGGGCGATACGCTCTTGATACCACTCTTCCTCGCGCCCGTCGGCGCTTGGATAAAGGCCGCGTTGGAGCGCGGTTCGGATGTGTTCGGCGAACGGCGTGCCTGGCTCGGTGGTCTCCACGACCTGCGCATTGGTCAGGCGGAATCGTTCATTGCAGATAATGAGCCTGTCGTCGGAACCCCAAAGAACAAACAGTTCATCCAGCCCTTCGATGGCCGAGACGAGCAAGGATTTCGCCCTGTCAGCGGCCGACCGCGCCTCGATCTCACCGGTGACGTCGGTGCCGGTTCCGCGATAGCCGTTGAAGCATTCGTCGCTGGCGAAGACCGGTACACCGGAGGAGCGCAGCCATTTGTCGCCGTCTGGACCTCGGCGATGGAAAACGAAGTCTTTGTACGGTTTATGTTGTTTCAGGGTTTCAAGGTGGCCTTCCCACAAGGCGTGTGGCATATCCGGAACACCGATTTCTTCTCGCGTTTTACCGTAGTGCCACGCGGCCGGTACGCCGGTTACCCGTTCTACATCTTGGGAAAACCAGGTGAACCGCAGATTTTCGTCCATCTCCCAAAACCAATCAGAACTCGCTTCCGCAAAGTCACGGAAACGTTGCCTGCTCTCTTGCAATTCTGCGACCATGGTTCTGCTCTCGAGCTCGGCTGCGGCCCTTAGGGCAACAATTTGCAACAGCGTCTTGACCAGGACGGCGTTTGCAAAAGGTTTGACGTCGATTATGGCGACGAGGCCGAGAGGGCGGCCATCGCTCGCCCACATTGGAATGCCGGCGTAGCTTTCAGCCTGCATTGCAGCCAGCGTCTCGTCCTCAGGAAATTGTTGCTGAACCTTTGCTGCGTGGCAGCAGAAATCCCGGGTGATTACCTTCTCGCATGGTGTTCCGGCAAGGCCGTACCTGACGTTCTCAATTATCCTGCCATGGGCGTGAAATGCCACACTTTCGGCGGTCTCGACGTCGGCCGGAACAAGCCGGTCGACGAATGCGTAGGCGACACCCAATGTCTCGGCCAAGTGGGTGACGAGGGCCCTGAAAAAGTCACCGTCCGAACGCTGCCAAGCGCGCTCCGCGATGAACCGAAGCGTCCCGTTGATAATATCGCCGTCCGGCAAGGCTTGTGGACGAGCCGTCGAGGTCTCGCGGTTGCTGCTCACGATCATCAATAGTCACCAAAGCCCGTGATCGCGCATATCGGAATGATGTCGCGCCTTAGCAGCTTCTCTGACTTATGGTTAATCGACCGTTAATCGGATCATGCTCTGGTCCCGTCTGCCAAGGCTTTTTCGAGGATCCGGGCGACGTGCAGTGCCTGCCGCCCGGTGCCGTCGGCGATTTGGTGGCGGCAGGAGAAGCCGTCCGCAATCAGCAGGGTTTCGTCATCGGTGTCGCGGATGGCCGGCAGCAGGTCGAGCTCTGCCATCTTCCTGGACATCTCGGCATGTTCGGCCTCATAGCCGAAGGCGCCGGCCATGCCGCAACAGCTCGAGTCGATTAGACCTGCATCGAGGTCCGGCACCAGGTCGAGGGTCTGTTGCACCGCATCCGTGGCGCCGAAAGCTTTCTGGTGGCAATGGCCGTGCCAGCGGGCACCCGATGCCTGCAGCGGCTTGAGGTCGAGAGAGAGCCGGCCGGCCGCCTTTTCCCGGACGAGAAATTCCTCAAACAGTAGTGTCTGGCCGGCGAGCCGGTTTGCCTCTGCGCCGGGCAGGACAACGGCAAGTTCGTCGCGGAAGGCAAAGAGGCAGGACGGTTCCAGCCCGACGATGGTGCGGCCGGCATCGACATGCACCATCAGTGCATCCAGGCTGCGTCGCATTTCATGCCGCGCTTGGGCGATCAGGCCGGCCGCGAGAAAGGTCCGCCCGCAGCAGAGCGGTCGTCCCGCGTCCACCGGCCCGGCGATCCGAACGCTGTAGCCTGCCGCTTCCAGCACGGTCACGGCGGCCCGGAGATTTTCCGGCTCGAACCAACGATTGAAGCTATCGGCCCACAGAACCACGTCGCCGACATCGCCGGACCCGTGGGCTTCATCGTCACGGAAGGCATCGGCACGCCATGTCGGCAGCGGGCGCTCGGCATCGAAGCCGATCAGTGTCTCGGTCAGCGCGGCCAGACCAGGTACGGTATTGCGCAGATTGAAAAGCGGTGCCAGCCGTGCCGCGTAAGGCGCATAACGCGGCAACCAGGCCACGAGCCGCTCGCGCAGGCGCAATCCGTACTTCGCCGCATGGTGATGACGGAACTCGATCTTCATGCGCGCCATGTCGACCCCGGTCGGGCATTCGCGCTTGCAGCCTTTGCAGGAAACGCAGAGATCGAGTGTCGCTTTCATCTCATCGGACGTGAAGGCGTCGGGACCAAGCTGACCGGATATCGCTTGACGCAAGGTATTCGCCCGGCCGCGGGTCAAATGCTGCTCTTCGCCGGTGACGCGAAACGACGGGCACATGACGCCGTCAAAAGCTTTCCGGCAAGCCCCGTTGTTGTTGCACATCTCAACCGCACCGGCGAAACCGCCCCATTCCGACCAGTCGAGCGCCGGTTCCGGCATGTTGATCGCGTAGCCCGGTTTGAAGCGAAACAGATCGCGATCGTCCTGCCGGTAGGGGCGGACGATCTTACCCGGATTGAGCTGGCCGGTCGGATCGAACCTGTCCTTGACTTCGCCGAAAGCGCTCACCAGGCGGCTGCCGAACATCTCCTCGTGGAACTCCGAACGCACGATGCCGTCGCCATGTTCACCGGAGTGCGAGCCCTTGTAGTCGCGCACGAAGGCGAAAGCTTCCTCGGCAATGGCGCGCATGGCGTCGGCACTGGCCTGGGTTTTCATGTTCAATATCGGCCGAACATGCAGCGTACCGACGGAGGCGTGGGCGTACCAGGTGCCTTCGGTGCCGTGTTTGGTGAACACCTCGGTCAGCCGGTCGGTATAGTCAGCGAGATCCGCCAAGGGCACAGCGCAGTCCTCGACGAAAGAGACCGGCTTGCCGTCGCCCTTCATCGACATGACGATGTTGAGACCCTGCTTGCGGACCTCCCAGATGCGGCTCTGGAAGTCGGGATCGACCGCTTCCACCACAGCGCCGGGGAAGCCAATATCGGCCATCAGCTCGACCAGCCGTTTCAGGCGTTGGAGATTGTCTTCGGCATCCGGGCCAGAAAATTCCACGAGCAGCAACGCTGCCGGATCGCCATGCACGAAACTCTCGATGATCGATCGGAAGGTATCGTTCTGTCGCGCCAAGCCGATCAGGTGCCGGTCGGCCAGTTCCACTGCCGTCGGCCCGAGCGCCACCAGCTTCGGCACCGCCGCCATGGCGTCATGGAGCGTGGGAAAGTGGCAGACGCCGAGCGTCTTGTGCGGCGGGATCTCCGAGAGTTTCAGCTCCAGGCGGTTGAAAAAACCGAGCGTGCCTTCCGAGCCGACCAGCAGATGCGCCATGTTGGTGCCGTGCGGCGGGATCATGTCGATGTTGTAGCCGCCGACCCGGCGCAGCAGTTTGGGGAACCGGGCATCGATTTCGTCGGCTTCGCGCGCCGCCAACGCCGTCATCTGCTGAACCAGTTCACTGTAGCGCGGACTGCCTTCCAGCCCTTCGAGGTTCGGCTGTAGCTCACCGAAGGTGGCCTCGGTTCCGTCCATCAACACCGCGTCGATGGCGTTCACGTTGTGCACCATATTGCCGTAGCGGATCGAGCGCGAGCCGCAGGAATTGTTGCCGGCCATGCCGCCGATCGTCGCTCGATTGGCGGTGGAGACGTCGACCGGAAACCACAGGCCGGCGGGCTTGAGGCGGCGGTTTAGGTCGTCCAGAACAATGCCGGGTTCGACCAACGCCGTGGCCGAGGCCGCGTCGACGTCCAGCAGCCGGTTCATATGACGGGCGGTGTCGATGACCAGGCATTCACCGACCGTCTGGCCGCATTGCGAAGTGCCGCCGCCGCGCGCCAGCACGGGGACGCCTTCTTCGCGGGCGATGGCGAGTGCGGCGGTGACGTCGCCGGCATCCTTCGCCACCAGCACGCCGAGCGGCTCTATCTGATAGATCGAGGCGTCGGTGGCATAACGCGCCCGGCTGAAGGCGTCAAACAGGATCTCGCCGCGGCAGTCCCGCCTAAGCCGCGCCGCCAGCCTGGAATCGCCGATCCGACCCGTCGGTTCTAACCTGACCGTTGTCAATTTGTGCCCTGTCCCTCGTCGTGCGGTTCGGTCTGCGGCTACTTAGCCTACCGAGCCAAACGCCCGGAGGTCTTACTCAGCCTTGCGCTTGATAAAATTCTCCAGCGAGATCGTATACTGATTTTCAGCCGCTAGATAGCGAATGCAATAGTTCGTTGGATAATAGCCGGCGCGCTCCCAGGCTTGCGGCTGTTTGATGGCGATACAATTGTTCGGCCGCGAAAGCAAGTATTCGACGGTGATCATCGGCTCGTAGAAGGTGATATGGCCGTCGTCGGCGCCGAAGATGAACGTGTGGGTGAACTTGACCGGCGGTTTACGGAATTCCGGCGCTTTGGTGTCGATCAGATGGTCGCCCATTTTTTGCACCGTGGCGCCGACGCTGACATGGTCGGCGTGGACATACTTCTGCGGAATCGGTTTGGTCGCCCGCTTGAAGTCCTCGCAATGGATGAAGAAGCCGCAAGGACCGGCCCGATGGGCGTCGATGTCGGCGTGCGACACCATATAGAATTGGAAATCGAAATGCGGCAGGCCGTAGACCTCCCATGGTGGGTGGCCGTCAGGATTCCAATTCATGCCGATCCAGCCGAACGGCACGTCACCGCGTTCGGTTAGCACATTCGGCAAGGACAATTGCACTTCCGTGTCGCCCTCGCATTCCTCTTTGGCCATCTTGCCGTCACCGTTGGCATCGAAGCACCGGCTGGTCGTGTTGCGCTGGGTCGGTAAGCCGGCGAACAGCGAACGGGAGAACCGGACGCCGATCGCTGACGGCAGGCGCTCAGCGCCGATCGTGGTGAATGCGGTGACGGATTCACGGCCGAGCATTTTCGCTTCACCGTCTTGCGCCGCCGCTGGTGCAGCATAGATCAGTGCGGCAAGAATAATCATGCAAACGCGGCCAGGTGCAGGCAATCGGGATATAATCGTCATCAATACGTCCCTATAGAAGAACCCAAGTTTGGGCAATTCTACACACCCGCGCCACCGCCTGACGATTGTTCTTTTCTTACCGATGTTCGTCCGACGGCGGCTTTATCACAATGTTTACAATATCACTCTTTGGTTCTAGGCCGCATTTATTCGTGCGACGGCCTCGTCCGTGGTCCAGAGCGCGTTGGCGATATAGCGGAAATTGATGATTGCGGCGAGGTAGCCGTCGCCTTCGGGCAGCATCGCCGCCGCCGTTGCGTCACGCACGACCGCGACTTCGAATCCGCGTTCCAGCAGGCCATGCAAATGCGCCTGAACGCACAAGTTTGCCGACATGCCGGCTAGGATGACCCGGTCGACTCCCGCCTTGCGGAGCTGCAGGGTCAGGTCGTTGTTTTCCGGACCGTAGACTTTATGTGGCGAGGCGATGATGGTTTTACCGTCCAGCAGCATGTCCTTGTACTCGGGCATGAAGTCGGCGCCGGAGCCGTCGAAGCCTTCGGTCGTCAGTGGTCCTTTACGGTCGAACATGCCGATCTTGTGCATCAGTTTCTCGAGCGGACCACCGAAGCGCCAGCCATGATCGGTCGGGTAATAATAATGCGGCGAGATCGCCACGGTCATGCCTTTGGCTTTGGCGGTTTTCAGAAGACGGCCAATATTGCCGACCGTATTGTGGCGCTCGACGCTTTTCCCGACCACACCCCAGGTCACACCTTTCGGGCTGAGGAAGTCGATCTGTGGGTCGGTGACGACTAGGGCCGTACCTTTCAAGTCGACGGGCATGTCGGTTTTTGGCAGCGCCGGCTTGGCCGGATCCGCGTAAGGGTCGGCCTCGGCCGATTGCGCTGCTTGCGCCGACGCAAGCACACTCGCTGCGCCAATCGCCGTTGCGGCCGCGGACTTCTTCATGAAGTTCCGGCGGCTTGATACGATGGTCGGTTCGATGGTGTCGTGATGGTCGTGGGTGTCGCAAGATTTAGCCATGTCAATTTCCTCTGATGTGTCAGTGGTGAATGTGTGGTTTAAGTCAACTTGCCACGCGAAGCGCGGGCTGGTTCTCGGCCAGCTTTGTCAAGATTGACGGCAGGTGATCGAATACGTAGTCAATATCCTCTAATGATGTCTCGCGCCCGAAACTAAAGCGGACCGTGCCATAGCGCTCGGAATCCAGGTGAATGGCCTCAAGGACGTGTGAGACCTTGTCCGTGCCAGCACCGCAGGCCGACCCCGCCGATACGGAAACGCCGATCTGGTTGAAGCTCAGCAGCAACGAGCCGCTGTCCACGCCGGGAAAGCCGACACTCAGATTGCCGGGCAAGCGGTCGGCCAAAGTGCCGTTGATGATCGCATCGGGCACCGCGCGCGCGAGCGCCTCCAAAAAGTGTCGGCGCAGCGCCAACATGTTCGTAGCGACCAGATCCATCTCCTCAACGGCAAGCGTCGCCGCGAGGCCAAGCGCCATGATGCCGGCGACGTTTTCGGTTCCGGAGCGCAGCCCCATCTCTTGGCCGCCGCCATGGATCACGTGGTCAATTTTGGTCCGCTTATCGATGAACAGCGCGCCGGTTCCCTTCGGCCCGTAAAGCTTGTGGCCGGATAGGCTGAGCATGTCGATGCCGGCTTGCCTGGGCGCCAGCGGGATTCTGCCGAATGCCTGGATGGCGTCGGCGAAATAGGGAATACCTCGGCGCCGGCAAACAGCGCCCAACTCGGCGACCGGATTGATGGTCCCGATTTCGTTGTTGGCGGCCATGATGCAAACCAGAATCGTATCCGGGCGAAGGGCGCGCGCTACCGTATCGACCGCTATTGTGCCGTCGCATCGAACCGGCAGATAGGTGACGGCAAATCCCGTCTTTTCCAGGTAGCGCAGCGTTTCCAGGACCGCCGGATGTTCGACATTCGTGCTAACGATATGGCCGCTGCCGTGGCGGGCGGCGACGCCCTTGATGGCGATGTTGTTCGCTTCGGTCCCGGAACCGGTGAAAGTGATTTCTTCGGTCTCGACGCCGAGGCATTGCGCGATGCGCTCGCGCGCCAACTCGATGGCGTCGTAGGCCATGCTGCCGAGATCATAGGGGCTGCTCGGATTGCCGTATGATTTCGGATCTTGATAGAAACCGACCAGGGCATCGATCACCTCTCGGCGAAGGGGCGTCGTCGCATTGTGGTCGAGATAGACCTCGCGCGGATTATCAATTTCGACGAAGGCGATGGGCTTGCAGCCGTTGACGCTACTCTGAACCGGAATTCCGGCCCATGTGTAAAGCGACATCAAACCCTTCGGAAACATCGCTTCCAGGTCGGCTTTGGTGACGCCGGTAAAGCGCCGAATGTTGTTGAAAAGCGGTCCCACCCGGCGCTGGCGGTAGTAGGTCCAGGCGAATTCGAGAACTTGCCAGTGCTTTGCCGTCAGCGTCGTGCCCGTCGCTTTCGCCATTTGTCTGACCTGGGTTTTCGACTGCGAATGCATTGCGATACTCTGCTATCCAGAAACGGTCTTACGCCGGAGGCGGCTTAGTTTCGCATCGTCACCCTCTTCCATTTCTGGCAGACCCTCGTCGATCGGCAGGGTGGCGTCGCGCGACCACTCGTTCCACGACGCGAAATAGTTGCGCACGTTTTTGATGCCGGCCTCTTTCAAGGCCACGAACGTGTTCGACGTCCGCGCGCCCTTGAAGCAATACAGGATCACCGGTGTGTCCGCGCTAATGCCGACGGTGCCGCATTCCGCCAGGATTTCATCCTCGTTTTTGAAAATCGGCCCCATCGGCCCCGGCTTCATCATGCGGTACCATTCGAGCCATTTCGAATTCGGGATGCGACCGCGACGCGGGCTGAAATCCGGGCCATACGGGGACGAGGTCAGGCCGGCCCATTCGTCGATGTCGCGGACGTCGAGTTTGACGATCTCGGGATTGTCGAGCGCCTGCAGCATTTCCATAGTGTCGACGATCAGGTGCACGCCGGCGTCACTGTCGGGAAATTCCTTCGGCTTGGGAACGGAGATCTCGGTCGTGACGGGCAGATTAGCCGCGATCCAAGCGTCGAGGCCGCCGTGCAGCAGGGACGCTCTGGGGTAGCCGAGGAATTTCAGCAGGAAATAGCCGCGGCAGGATTGGCCGAGCCCGGTATCCATCGCCTGTTCGTAGACGACCGCCAACTCGCTCCCCGAAAGTCCAGCATCGCCAAATATCGAGCGAAACTCCATGCGAAGATCCGCCATTCCCTCGGGCGAGGACGTCGCCAAAAAGGTGAAAATCTCGTGCACGTTGACGGCGCCGGCTATGTGCCCGGCGCGAAACTCTTGCGGCTCGCGGGTATCGATCAGCACGACGTCGTCTGCTTTCAGCCTTTGTGAAAGCGCCACCGGATCTAATAAGGTTTTATCGTCCATTGCCTGCTCGACCGACATCGATACGCAACACCATTGCATCCAGCTTGATGTGAAGGGGTCCGGAAAATGTGTGGATTCGTCCGGTGGTCCGTGATCCCGATTGCATGGCCCGTCAGGCTGCGGCACCCTACGCTACAGGCAGATGCGCTGTGCGATCGTTACCTAGGGCAAGTCATGATCCTCGATAAATTGCTTTCCAGTTTGGCGGTCAAGGTTGCCCCGTTTGCGACTTGTGAGTTGGCGTCGGGTTGGCGCCTCGGCATGCCGGGACCGCCGGGGGTGTTGCTGCATTTCGTGCTTAAAGGGCACGGCACGATCAAGGGGCCGGACAACGAGGCACGGGAACTCGCCCCACAATCGCTTGCGGTTATACCGGCCGGCGTCAAGCACGATCTGGAAACCGTCGGCCCGATTTCGAACGAGCGCCGTATCAATGCAGTGCCGTCGGACCCGGGAATCCTGCGCATCGTAGCCGGTCCGCCGGGAAATCCGGAACTGGTTATCGCCTGCGGCGTGATCGATGTCCGCTACGGTCAAGCGCTGGATCTGTTTCATAGCCTGCGGCAAATTCTCGTCGTCGATCTCTCCACGGTGCCAAAGATGCCGGATCTGTTTCAGGAAATTTTCGCCGAGCAGCGCCAGCACATATCGGTCAGCGACGCCATGACCGGCGCCTTGATGACACAATGCCTCTTGCACCTGTTTCGGCGACTGCCGAGCGAAGGCGATCGTGCGATGCCGTGGCTGATTTCGCTGCAGGATCCGCGGCTCGGCCGGGTCATCGAAGCGATCCTCGACGATCCTGCCTATCCGCATACGCTCGAAACGCTCTCGGCCACGGCGGCGATGAGCCGCTCCGCGTTCGCTGAGCTGTTTTCCAACATGTTTGGGCGTCCGCCGATCGGCTTCGTGCATCACATTCGCATGCAACGCGCGATCGAGATGTTGTCCGTCAGCAAGCTGTCGATCGATGAAATTGCCGATCAAGTCGGCTTTTCCAGTCGCAGCCACTTCGCGCAAGCTTTCAAGAAGCATACGGGCGCAGCGCCGCACGCGTTTCGCGAACACAGCAAAGAGCGGGCGGGGCTTCTACCCTAGGGACTTGCGGATTTCTTAAGTTGCCGCGCCCATGTCGCCGGCCAAAGGCCGCAGGCTTGCCCAGATGGCCTGGTTGATTGGTGTGGGCACGCCTAACTCACGGCCCAGCCGTGTCACGGTGCCCGACAGCCAATCGATTTCGAGACGGTTGCCGCGTTCAAGGTCGACCAGAAGCGAGGGCTTGAGGTCGGCTGCCGCGGTGTCGGCGAATTTGAAGGATTCGGCCTTGACGCTGGCGACGTCGATGCCTTTGGCGGCGGCAACGGCGATGACCTCGTCCGCGGCGGTGATGAACATGGCCATCAGTTCAGGGTCGTCACGCATGCCACCGACGGGTTGACGCGATAGCGCGCAGACGCCGGCGACCGCAACCAGCAAGACGAATTTTCGCCACAGCAGATTTTCGATCGCGTCGGTGTAATTGGTCTCGATACCGGCGGCGTTCGCCACCGCGTCAAAAGCATCCAAGCGGGCGGAGCGGCGGCCGTCCAACTCACCAAAGCCGATCAAATGCGGTCCGGAAACGTGGCGGACGATGCCGGGCGCGTCGACGTTGGCCGTGGTATAGGCGACGCCAGGGACGACAGGGGCCGCGCCCAAGATCGGGACCATGCGATCCGCTGCGTCAACGCCGTTCAAAAGCGAAATCACCGCCGTATCCGGTCCGAGCAATGGCTTGCAGAGTTCGGTCGCGGTCGCCAGGTCATAGAGCTTGGTGGTCAGCAGCACGACGTCAACCGGGCCGACCTCCGCCGGATCGTCGGTCGCCATGGCCGGGTGAATATGCAGGTCACCGGTCGTTTCGCTCAAAACTTTGAGGCCGTTGTCGCGTATCGCTTGAAGATGCGGGCCCCGGGCGATCAAGGCCACGTCTTCGCCGGCCGCCGCCAAGCGGGCACCGTAGTTACCGCCGATGCCACCGGCCCCCATGATTGCAATGCGCATGGTGGTCATCCCCTTGCTGATTGGGTCGGCCGGACCGACATGCCGGGAGTTTAGCCGCAGTCACGAGATCGATCTATGCGGGATCAATTTGACGATCAACTAAATGCCGAGGCTGGCGCGCGTACTTGGGCCGGCAACTCCGTCTCGTCTAAGACCCATTCTACCTTGATATGTCGCCAAGGCATCGCGCGTTTCGGTGCCAAAGACACCGTCGGCGACGATGTCAAATCCTTGATTTATGAGCCGGCCCTGCAGGGCGCGCACGTCCGGTCCTTGCATCGTCGGCTCTTCGAGTTGCAATACGCGCGCCTGCCGGGCGTGAATGAAGCCATAGGTGGGATAGGTTCGCTTGCCCAGCGTGTTTCCCGGCAAATACCAGACCCGCACGGCGGACCAATCGTTGTTGGGTGATATATCTCTGACAGGTAGATCCTTGTGGATACGGCCCCGGTTCAGCCAATTGGCGTGGTCGACAAGGATTTCGCGGCGGTCAAGGACGCGCGAAACCACGGCGACGTGGCCATAGCGCAAACGGTCGGTGCGTTTGAGCACCAAGATCGATCCAACCGCCGGGCTGTTGTCTCGCCGGTAGCGCCCGGCCGCGGCGCGCCACCATGTCCATGCGTTGCCCCGGATCGATACGTCGGAAATTCTGCGCGCGTAGGGCACGCATTGCAGCGGCGCGGCGGGCGCAATGACTTGGGCTGACGGTCTTGTTGTCTTAACGGGAGCTTGAACGGTTGCCTTAGCGGCAGGGCCGTCGCTTTCATAGGCTGCGCCGCGGGGGCTCGCACAACCGGAAAGTGCGGCCGCCACGAGGCCCGCTGCTGCCGTGATGATTATCGTTCTTCTTCGCATGTTCGTTGACCTCGCAGATGTCACCATCGCGCACTGCATTGTCACTTTACGATGCAAATTCTTTTCGTATTGCTAAGACATAGTATGTATAAAATTCTACTTTCTTTTGCGCCAATTTTGTCGAAAAGTCGCTCTTCCATCATGCTGCGTTACCTCTTGCGGGGTCGGGCACCGTAATCGCCGAACGGCGCGTCGCGTTCGGCGATGACGTCGCGGAAGCCTTTCTCCTCGAAGCTTTCGACCCATTGGTAGGCCTCTTCGGTGTGGCGGGTGACGCCGTCGAAGAAGGTGCCGAGCAGCTGGCTGGTGCGGAGCCCCATGTTTTCGAAGGCCTGGTTGATCAAGAGCTTGTTCAGCGCCAATTGGTTGGCCGGGATATGCTCGAAACGCCGGGCGTGGGCCTCGATCAGTGCGTCGATCTCGTCGGCCGGGCAGACATGGGAGACCAGGCCGATACGGTGCGCGGTCTCGGCGTTGATGGCATCGCCGCTCAGCAGGAACTGCTTGGCGTGCTCAAGGCCCAGTCGGTAAACCCACATCATCGTGGTCGGCGTGCCGTAGATGCGCGACGGCGCGTAGCCGATGAAGGCGTCCTCGGCCATGTAGAGCAAATCGCAGCACAGCACGAGATCGGTGGCGCCGCCGACGGCCCAGCCATGGATCTGCCCCAACACCGGTTTTGGGCATTCCCAAATCTTCATGAACCGCTTGACGTTGTGACCCATGAATTGGAAATCACGCACCGGGTCCCAAGCGCCGGCGCGGGGCTCCGGTCTGGGGGCATCGTATGGATTGCTCCAGCCGTCCTCGATATCGCCGCCGTCGCCCGGGTTCAGGTCATAGCCGCCGGTCAGTGCCGGGCCGGCACCGCGTAGAATGATGGCACGCACCGGACGCGAAGCGGCGGCGCGGTCGATGGCGTCGGCGACGCCCTGGATCACGCCCTCGGTAAGTGTATTGAGTTTGTCGGGGCGGTTCAGCGTGACGATCGCGACGCTGCCGCGTTCTTCGTACAATACAACAGGTTCGGCCATGAAGGGGTCCTTTCCGGGCAAGGTTGGAGCCGTTGGACTCACCGGAACAAGGTATATTTTCGGCATGGCTTCCGCTACATTTCTGTCCCAAGCGACGGATCGCGTGATGTCACGCGAGGGGAGGTGAAATGACAACAATTTTAAACGATACCGGCGAAGTCACGGTGCCGGATGCCAAGGCTGACAGCGACGACCTCTGGCTGACCGAGGCCGCTGTCGAGACCGCGACCGGATGGGCCTTGAAGCCTGAAGGCTTTTGCAAAGGCCCCCTCTGCGTGCCAATCGGCGACGGCAAGCGCGGCGACCTGCTGAAAGACGGCAGGGTCAACGTGGCCGCGCTTTGGCGCCATATCGGCCGGCCGGTGGTTAGCGCCGACGGTGGCGACGTCTGGGCGTTCGGCGAGGGCGCCGAGGACATGGGCCAGGCCCTGACGTCGTTGGAAGCGCCGGATTTTACCTTGCCCGATCTCGACGGCACCCTGCATAGCCTGTCGGATTTCCGCGGCCGTAAGGTGTTCCTGTCAACCTGGGCGTCGTGGTGAGGCTGTCGTAACGATCTGCCCGTGTGGCAGACCTTATACGACGAGCTGAAACAACATAATTTCATGGTCATCGCAGTGGCGATGGATTCTCGGTCGGACGCGGCCCGGCCCTGGATCGAGGACGCTAACATCGACTATGTGAGCCTGATCGATCGCGACCACCGTGTTGCCGCGCTCTACAACATGGTGAACGTGCCGCAGGCGGCCTGGATCGACGAGCAGGGCCGGTTCGTGCGGCCGCCGGAAACCGCCGGCGCCTACGAAGGCTTCCGGCAAATGGATCGCGCGACAGCCACCATGCCGGAAGAAGCGATGGCGCTGACAGCGAATGCCAAGAAGACGTATCTGGCGGCGCTGAACGACTGGGTGGTCAATGGCACCGATAGCCGCTACGCCTTCGACAGCGCCGCGGCGCAAGCCCACGTCGCCATGCCGACCGCCGAAATCGCGACCGCCCATGTGCATTTCCGTTTAGGGCAGTATCTCCTGCGATCCGGCCGATCCGACGACGGCGACCGGCATTTGCGGGAGGCGATCCGCCTGCATCCCGATTCATGGAATATGTGGCGCCAACATGCCGAACCCATGGCCACGGGCATCGCCGCCGGTCCTGAGTTCTGGCAACGGGTCGATCAGTTGGGCAGCGACCGCTACTACGCCAAAGTCGACATGGAGGGCATGCCTTAGGCGGGTGCCCTAGGCACCTTTCTTTGCGGCGCGGGCGCGGTCGACGTATTTTTTGGTGATCGCTGACAGGCCTTGCTCGGCGTAGGCGCGGCATTGCGCCTCTTTGAAGGCGGCGGCGCGCTCGTATTCGTCGATGGCATAGAACTCGCGCTCGCCGACACAGCGGATTTCGCGCACCGTGCGCTCGTCCAAGCCAAGCTTGTCGGCGATTTGCTTGTCCGACAGCCCGGGCTTGCGTTTGTCCGGCGGCAAATGCTCGACGTAATTCACCTGGATCGATTGGGATTCCGCAAGCACGGCGTCCTTGTATTTCTCATAGGTCTCGGGATCGACAAAGAAGAACGACATGGTATTGCCTCGCGTTATCGTAGTTCGCGGCGTTCGTGGCCGACGGGGCAGACCCTCATGCACTCGAAACACTGCGACTGGCTAACGCTCGAATAGGTCATCGACCAGAGCGTTCGGGTAAAGCCCGACGAGTTGATGATCATTTGGCGCTTGGCCGCGTCCTTTTCATCGAGCGCCGCGCCCAATGCCTTCTGAAACCCCGGCGCCCAATAGGTTTGGGCGCGGGTCGTGCAGCGTGCCCGATCATAGCGGGTCTCGGCGATCTTGCCGTCCTCGATGCGCCCGCCGAGGCAACCGCCCTGGTCGATCGGGCAGGTCGCGAGGCAAGGCGTCGTGCCCTCGGCTTCCCACATCTCGACGCATTGCGGCGCCGGACAGGCCGGCTCATCGAGCGGCCCGTCGACCGGCAGGTTCAAGGTTGTAATCAGGGCCGAATAATACATGAAGCCGTGTTCGGGATGGAGCACCGGGCCGGCGATGCTTTTGGTGCCGCAGCCGGCCAGTTCCGCCGCCAGCGCGACGCTGACGAACGGTTGCCCGCCCCGGTCGATTCCGGCCGGCACCATCAAGGCGTAGTAACCGAACTGGCGCTCGATATGATTGGCCATCCTCAGGCCGAGCGCATTGATCCGATCCGCGGTCGAGCTTGCCTCCATGAACGACGACATCGGGCTTTGCCAGTCCGCCGCACGCGGCTGGGCGCCGCCGACCACGAACACGGCCTTGGCTTTCGGCAACAGGTCGGTCGGGCGGTGACCCTCGGGTGCGGCGGTGAACGCCGCCGCGTCGGCGACGCCGGCGGTCAAGGCGCCGCTTTTCAATGCCAGGTCGATCAGCTGGCGTTTGAAGTCGGCGGCCGTCGGTTCGGCTGGTTCGGCGGCAGGCGCGCTCATTTCAGTTTTCTCTCCTCGCGGCCGATCGGACAGACACGCATGCATTCGAAACATTGCGCCACGCTGTCCTTGAAATAGCCCATGGCACCGCAAGACCGACTCACAAAATCTGAGTTGATCATCATCCGGCGGGTGTCGTCGTCGTCCTCGGCGATCATTTCGTTCAGCGCATTTTGGAAGCTGTTGATGCCGAACTGCATAGACCGCGTCGAGCAGCGCTCCCGGTCGTAATAGACGCTTTCGATTTCGCCGTTCGCATCAATGGTGCCGTCGAGGCAGCCGCCGTCGTCGGCGTCGCAGGCGGCCATGCAGGGCGTCTTGCCGACGGCGCGATAGGTGGCGACGCACATCTTGTGGGGGCAGACGTTCTGCTCCAGCCGGCCGTCATAGCTGAGCGGCAGGGTCGTGAAAGCGGCCGAGTAATAGAGCAAGCCGAATTTCGGGTTCAGCACGATATTGGCGGCGAAGGAGCGGGTGCCGAGACCGGCTAAAACCGCAGCGAGCATCATCGAGAACGGCGGCTGGTGGCCACCTGTCGGCAGCGACGGTGCCTGCATGGCGTAAAATCCGTAGGTCCGTTCGATAAAGTCCGCGACCACGTGGACCGCCCGGTCGTTGGCGAAGTCGTAGCCGTTGACCTCCATGATCCGATTGTCCGGGCAGCGCCAGGCCCCGGCCGTCGGTCCGCGCGCGCCGATCACCACGACGCTCTCGCAGCCCGGCAGGATGTCGTCGGGTCGGTAACCTTCCGGCACGAATTCGTCCCAATCGCGGACGTGGGCGATGCCGCAAACGTCGCCGCCCATCTTGGACGCCAAAGCCTTGATCGCCGCGGTTGCGTCTTCCGGGCTCGGGTGCGCGCCCGCCGGATTCGGTTCGGTCTCTGGGTTTGCTTTCGCGTCCATGACGGAGAAATCGTAGAAATTTCGATTTGATTAGTCAATTAAATATTTGATAAAGTGATCGAAATAGGAGATGTCGTTCGCTATGGCTGAAGCCGCAACCGCGCCGCCCGAACCCGGCGACTTCCGCAAGTCGAACCACGCCCGCAAACGCTTGGCGATCATGGATGCGGCGGCGTCGGTGTTCGCCGAAGCGGGCTACAGCGGCGCCAGTACCGGCGCCATTGCGGCCCGGCTCGGCATGACCCAGAGCAATCTCTACTATTATTTCCGCTCCAAAGACGACGCCTTGGAAGAGATCTGTTTGGTGGCGCTGGACGGTTATTTACGTGGCGCCAAGGCGGTCCTTGCATCGAAAGCGCCGTTTCGCCGCCGCTTGCTGGAAACCGTGCAGAGCCATCTGACGATCCTGACCCAACGCCCGGACCACTTCGTCACCTTCCTGACCTGCCGGCAGGAATTGCCCGAGGCCGGGCGCCACCGGGTCGGCCGCATCACCCGCGAGTACGAATCCCTGGTCGAGCGGCTGATCGGCGAAGGCCGAGCCTCGGGGGAAATCGGTGCCGACATAGACCCGGCGTTTGCGACCTCCTGCCTGTTGGCGCTTTGCCACAACCCGGCGATCTATCGGCGGGCTTTCCTGGGGCGGGATTTCGAAACCTTGACGAACGATCTGGCGGTGCTGTTTCTCGACGGCATCGCGCCGGGAGGAAAGCATGGAAACGCCCTTTGACCTGGTCCGCATGGCCGCCGAGCGCACGCCGGATCATCCGGCGATCGTTGACGATCGCACCGACCGGGCGCCGACCTACGGCGAACTGATCACCGAGATCGAGGCCGTCGCGGCGGGCTTCAAGGCGCGTGGGATGAAACCGGGCGATCGCATCGCCACGGTGCTGCCCAACCTCTATGAGCATTGCCTGGCCTTGCTCGCGCTCTATCGCCTGGGCGCGGTGCCGGCCCTGATTAACGCCCGATTGGAGCCCGTCGAAGTTGCCGAGTTGATTCGCGACGGCGAGATCACCGGCGCCGTGATCACCGCCAACCCAGCGTTGGCCGACGCAGTGGCCGAAGTGCTGCCCGCCGGTGCGCCGCTGTTGAGCGTCGGCGGCGGCGTCCCGGGTGCGGTGGATTTCGCTGACTGCCGAGGCGACACGGCAGGCCTTCCGCCGCCACTCAAACCAGGCGAAGAGGATCTGGCCTCGATCTTCTATACCTCGGGCACGACAGGCTTGCCGAAAGGCGTGATGATCCCGCACCGCAACACCGTATCCCGGATTGTCTGGCTGTCGTCCCAGGCCGGCATCACCTACGGCACCCACAACCGGACGCTCGGCCTGACGCCGTTGAGCCACGCCATCGGCTTTTGGGGCAACTTCCTAATCACGTTGGCCTACAACGGCACCTACTACGTGGTCTCGCAGTTCGATCCCGCGGCAGCGGTCGAGCAGATCGAACGGCACGCGATCACTTTTGTTTTCACCGTGCCGACCATCTATTTCGCCATGACCAAGGCCAACAATTACACGCCGGCCAAGATGGCCTCGCTCAGGCACGTATTGTATGGCGGCCAGGCGATCCTGCCGCAACTGCTGGACCAGATCGACGCCGAATGGGGCGGCACGGTCACCCACATCTACGGCACAACGGAGACCATGAATTCGCTTTATCACGCGGATCCGGTCGGCCGGCCGGCGACGCTTTATCCCGGCTTCTATGCCAACGTCCGCTTGGTTCGCTTCGGCGCCGATTCCGACGACCGGGTGGCGCCGGGCGAGGAGGGCGAGTTGATCGTCGATGCCAGTGCCGACACCATCTTTACCGGCTATTTGAACCGGCCGGACGCGACCGCCGAGAAGCTGCGCGACGGCTGGTACTACACCGGCGACGTTTGCCGGCTGCACGACAATGGCGAGATGGACCTGATCGGCCGGGTCGACGATGTTATCCGGAGCGGCGGCGAAAACATCCACCCCGAAGAGGTCGAGGCGGTGCTGCAGGATCACCCCGGTGTCGCCGAAGTTTCCGTGGTCGGCATCGCCGACGACTACTGGGTGCAAATCGTCGTCGCCTGCGTGGTGCCGGCCGGCAACGGCGTCGCCGCCGCCGCAGACCTGGACGCTCATTGCCGGGCCAGCAGCCTCGCCAACTACAAGCGGCCGAAAGGCTACGTCTTCACCGACACCCTGCCGAAAAACGCCGCCAACAAAGTGCTGCGCAGGGTTCTCCGGGAAAGCGCCGGCGATAGCTTCGAGGCGGTGGGCTAACCCTCAATCCAGTCGTCGACGGCGCTGTCCCAGGCGCGACCGATGCCTTGCTCGCGCAGCTCATGCCGGGCGATCTCGTTCTTGGTCATGGTTCGGGGAAAGGCTGCGACGAATTCGATGTAGCGCGGGACTTTGAAGAAGGCGATGCGTTCCTTGCACCAACCGACCAACTCGGCTGGTACCGGCGCTTCGGTGTCGTCGGATAGCTGCACATAGGCTTTGATATCTTCCTCGCCCAACTCCGAGGGCACGCCCACGGCGGCGCAATCCACCACTGCCGGGTGGCCGGTCATCGCCTTCTCGACCTCGAAGGCGGAGACGTTTTCGCCGCGCCGGCGGATCCAATGGGCTTCGCGGCCGACGAAATAGACGTAGCCGTCGTCGTCCAGATAGCCCAAATCGCCGGAGTGATACCAAAGGTTGGCCCAGGCGGCGATGGTCTCTTCGGGCTTATTCACATAGCGGATCATGGTGGAGTTCAGGACCGTGGGGCGTAACAGGATCTGGCCGGTGGTGTTGACCGGAACCGGGTTGTCGTCGGCATCGACGATCTTCACCTCGGCCCAGCCGTGCGGTCGGCCGCACGAGCCTGAGCGGCGGTCGTGCAGGCGCTCGCTGCACATCAACACGCCCATCTCGGTCATCGCATAGACTTCCAGCATCGGCGTGCCGAAACGGTCTTCGAACTCGTCGCGCAAGTCCTTGCGCACCTGGCCCGAGGCGATGCCGACGCCGACCCGGGCCTTGTGCTGGCGGTCCTGATCCGACACCGGCTGGCGCAACAGCACCGCCATCATTGTGCCCAAAGGATCGAGAATGGTGGCGCCGTGTTTTCGGACCAGATTCCAGTACTGTGAGGCACTAAACCATTTCTCCATGATCCCGGTCATGCCGTTGTAGAGCGGGCCGATGACGCCTAGTTGCTGGCCGCCGATATGGAAGAAATGGGAATTGGCGAAGTGGACGTCATCTTCGGTGGCTTCGGCGATCTCGGCATAGCGGATCGCGGCGGCGATGTAATAGAGGTGGGAGACCAACACGCCTTTCGGCATGCTGGTACTGCCGCCGGTATAGACGATGGCCATCGGATCGGATGCCTTGACGTCGACGTCCGGCAGGCTTTCGCCACCACGCAGAAGATCATCGAACGGTGGCAGGCCGGGATCAGAGGCTGCGTCCTCGGCACCATGAACCAGGACCTTGGGCGGCGCGGTGAGCACGGGTTCGGCGGCATCATAGGCTGGCATCAGCTCGGCGTCGACGATGGCCAATAAGGCGCCGGTATCGTTCAGACTATAAGCCAGATCGTCCTTCACCAAGGAGACGTTCAGGGGCGCATAGACGGCCCCGATCTTGGCGCAGCCGAACCAGATCAGCGCCTGGGCGAGCGAATTGTACATAAATGTCGCCACGACATCGCCCTTGCCGACGCCGCGCTCGGCCAGACTGTTGGCGACCCGGTTCGATAGCCGATCGGCGTCCCGGTAGGTGAGCGTCTCGCCGCGGCAGATCAACAACGGCTTGTCGCCGTAAGCGGCGCGCAAGCAGACCAAGTCCCGGAGCGTCGTTGCGTGCGGTGTCTGGCCAAGTATCTCAATCATGTCGCTGTCCTCTTGGATCGTTTCGGCGCCGCCCCGGCCTGGACCGGCGCGCCAACGACGCCGCTCGCGGTCAGCGCGTCGATTTCGTCGTCTTGCATCGACAACACCCGGCGCAGCACATAGTCGTCGCCCTCGCCAAGCAGCGGCGCCGGTTTGCGGAGACCCGGGCGCCGGCCGGCGATCCGCCAAGGTGCGGCGACCAGCATTTCGTCACCCGTATATGGGTGGCTGGCCGGCAGCCAACCGGAGCAGTCGGCAAACGCCGACGCGTCATCGGTTTCGTCCAAATGCAGCACGGTCGCGGCTTGGCCGCCGAGCGCTTCGCACCGCGCTTGAACGTCGTTGAACGATCCGCCGTAGAAGGCGCGGCGCAAGGCGTCCGTATCGGCGAACGCGTCGGCCGGCACGCTGACGGCGACAAATCCTTCGTCGTCGGTTTCGACAACGGCATCGAGCGTCGTTGGCGGCAAGGTCGGTGTTGCGGCGAGGGTGGCGGCCGCTTCGATCTGTGAAAAGTCGATCGCTCGGCCGGTGTTGTCGTCAGCCGCGGCCAGAACACCGGCGAGCGCGGTCATGGTGGCGAAGGTCGCGGCGTTCGGGTCGCTGATTGAAAATGTAGGGGAGCCGAGAAAGCCTTCGCCGTCGCTGATCAAGCTCTCGGCACCGGCCAAGGCGCTCAGCACCAGGCCGTAGGACCGCAGATCCTGGACCGCCGAACCGCGGCCCGGGCCGCTCATCGACAATTGCACGAGCGCGGGGTTTGTCCGGCCGAGCACCTCACGACCGAGACCGAGCCGGTCCATGGTGCCGACCGTAAAGTTCTCGATGATCAAGTCCGAGCAGGCGGCGAGCCGCTTGGCGACGTCGACGCCTTCGGCTCGTTTCAAATCCAGCGCGAGACCGATCTTGTTGCGGTTCAGGCTGTGGAAATGGATCGAGGATTCGATGCGCGTCCGTTCCGGTATAGTGTGGCGCAAGGCTTCCAGGCCGCGTGTTCGGTAAAGGTCGAAGCGGGCCGGCGTCTCGACTTTGATCACCTCGGCGCCGAGATCGGCAAGAATTTGGCCGACCATCGGCCCGGACCAGACCCAGCAAAGTTCGATGATACGCAAACCGGAGAGCGGCGCGTCCTTGGCCGCAACGGCCGCCGCGGCCGCGGGCCGGCTTGCCGGTGCGCCGTCGCCTTCCTCGACCAGAAACGGCATGGCCGGGCCGTCTTCGCCGATGAAATGCTCTCGGAACACACCGCGTTCGCGTGCTTCGGCTTCCGTATAGACCGGCGCAATGACGGCACCGGCGGCGAGCCCGCGTGCCAGCAGTTCGTCGCGGCCGAACGCTGCCAAGGTGGTTTCGAGAAATGCGTCCGCTTCGGCGCTGTCGCGTGCCAGCTGAAACGGGTCCTCGAACGCCGCTGCCTCTGCCCAGGCCGGATCGCCGATGGCCTTTCGAATGTTGCGCCAGTCACGCCGCGACCGGCCGAGGATGGCGACATGGCCGTCGCGGCAAGCGAAGAAGCCCATCGGAAAGATGCCGCCATGCTCGACGCAGAGGCGGCCATTGCGGCGCCAGTTCTTGGTCATGTCCGCGCGGCTGCCGGCGTTCTGCAGCGAGAACGCACGCATGACGTCGGCCGCCGACACGTTATAGGCCGTTTGGATCCGGGCATTGCCCCGGCGGCGTCGCCAAAGCTCGGCTAGGCCAAGAATGACGCCGTAGGCGCCGCACCACTTCTCCGGCATGTCCGCCGGTAACAGGCCATTGGCCTGGCCCGGATAGCCGATGACCGACGACGGCCCGGCGACGGCACTGGCCAAGGCACCGGAGCCGGCGCGGCCGACCTGGAAATCCCAGAGCCGGATGACGCAATCGGCGTCAAGCTCGAGATCCGCGTCGCCGCCGGCGATGATGATTTCGGGAGTTTCCGGCGCTGTATTGGCATCGCCGCCCAACAGGTGCAACCAGTGCGCCGCATACGCCGCCGACCGGTTGTTTGCCACTACGCGGATTTTCGAAGCGGCGGCAACCGGCAGGGACCGCGACGGCGGTGGCTGGTTCATGCGCTTTCGCCTCGGGCGAGCGGCAACGGTACCGGTCCGTCTTGCCGCCCGGGCAGCGCCACGACAGCGGTACCAAATGCAGACAGCGTGTCGGACTGATTGCGCGCTTCGACTTCAAGATCGACATAATTGACGCCTTGATCCTGGCGTTTCCCTGTCACCGTGCCGCGCCACCAGAGCGTATCGCCGACCATATTAGGCCGCCGTACCGAGACGTTGAGTCGGTGCAGAAAGCCGTGGTCGCCGATCCAATTGCTCAGCATATGCTGGGCCCAGGCGATGCGTTGGGGTCCGATGTCGTAGGCACCGCCCATGCCGACCTCGCGGCCGGTCGCGGCTTCCAGATGGCCGCGGCCGGCATCGTCCTTGGCGCCGGTCGAGGAGTTAATATGATAATCGTCATGACGTTGGCGATAGCGCAGCCTGTCGCCATGGGCGCCGCCGTAATGCTGCGCGCCCTGGACTGCTGAATACCAGGCCATGATGTCCGTGGTGGTGAGCGGCCCCTTGACCACCGTTGGCACCAGGTCGCCCGTCTCTATGTCTTCCCAATAAAGTGGCTCTGCGCCGCGGCGCCGCTCGGCCAGGACCTGGCGCTCGATATCGCCCAGCTCCTCCGGCGCGTAGCGATGGGCCACATGGTCGGGCGGCGGCGCGCTGCCGCGTTCCGTCGCGGCGCGCGGCGTGCGGGCGCATCTGCCGACCGCGGTCGCGACCAGTTGGTTGGCTTGGTTTGTGTACGCGATTTCGCCGGTTTGCAGTGCCCAGCGTGCGAAGCGCCGTCCGGATTTGATCTCTTGTCCGTTCAACCGCGCGTCGACCCGGAAGCTGTCGCCGAGGCGGACGTGATCGTACCAGGTCCACTCGGTGCCGGCATAAATCCACTGCACGCCGGGCAATTTCGGCGCGACGATGGTCGAATCGACTGCGTAGAGAATGCACGGCGGTGCCAAAATATCGCCGGCCGGCGCATCGGCGGCATAATCTTCGTCGAACCACAGCGGATTGTTGTCGCCGACGCCCCAGGCGAAATGCCGGATCGCATCCCGTGACACGGTTTCGATCCATTGCATGCGCGTGCGCCGGAGTGGTTTTCCGATCAGTTCAGCCGCGGCGGCAAGCGTTTCTTCGGTGATCTTGCCCCAAGTCATGCGACGGCGCTGTCGGCCGCCGACTTGGTTTGGACATGCGGCATGACCTCCTTGGCAAACAGGCGCAGCATATCGAGCGTCTGCTGGACACCATAATAAGGCGGATAGTGCAGCATGATCGAGGTGGTTCCGACTTTGCGGAACTCTTCGATGCGGCGAATGACCGTGTCGGGCGAGCCGTGCAGGATTGTCGTTGCCGCCAAGTGATCATAGGCGAACTGCGACTCGTCGTCTTTTTCGGTCACGTCGCCGAGATAGCCGGCCGTCTTTTTGCCGCCGGAAAGAAAGGTTTTCATATGATGGGTGATGCCGTATTCGCTCTCTTCCTTGGCCTTTTGGTCGGTCTCGGCCACGTAGACCATGCGGACGACGTCGACCTCGCCGAAGGCCGGGTTTTGATTGAGCGGCGCCGGCGCCTCGCCCATATGGCTGCGGTAGAAGGCGACGTTCTCGCCGATTTTCTCGACCGACGACAGCGACGATTGCATCAGCCCAAAGCCGCTCTGCGCCGCCAAACGCATCGAGTTCTCCGTGCCCGCACCCATGTAGAACGGCGGATGCGGTTGCTGGATCGGCTGGGGGAAGATCTCGAAGTCCTCGTCGATCGAAAAATTGAAGTGTTTACCGGCTGCGGTCATGCGCTTTTCGTGGAAGCCTTTGAGGATTAGGGGGATGGCTTCCGCCTGGCGCTCGCGGCGGGTCTCGAAGTCGATGCCGAGGCCTTCGAACTCGTAAGGCCGGTAACCGGATCCGAGGCCGAGTTGAAAGCGGCCGTTGCTTAGAATGTCGACAAATGCGGCATTTTCGACGATCCGCATCGGATGATGCAGCGGCACCACCATCACGGCGGCGCCGAGTTTGATCCGGCTCGTCTTGGCCGCCAAATAGCCGAGATAGGTAAACGGATCCGGCAACACGCCGTATGTGTTCGAAAAATGATGCTCGGCGATCCAAATGCTGTCGAAGCCAAGCTCCTCGGCCTCAATGACCTCACGCGTCACGCGGGCGTGGATCGCCTGATGCGGATAGGGTTCCGACTTCGGGTCAGGATGAGACGTGAAAAGTAGGCCGAATTTCATAGGGGTCTCCCTTTGATCGCCGTTTCTTGATGGTGCGATATCGCCCGATTTTGCCGTAAGCCGATCGAAGGAACACTACGTCATTGACGGATAGTTGTCTATATGCAAGCGTTGTTGTCTATAGACAACTATCCAATCTGGTTTAATGCTTCCCCAGCCCGAATTGAAAAAGCCTGTTACCGCTGTCCGCCGCGCCGCACGGATCTTGCGCTATCTCGGCAGGAGCGGAACACCGGCCGGCGTCAACCAAATTGCCCGCGACCTCGACATTATTCCCAGCACATGCCTGCATATATTAAGGGCACTCGCGCAAGATTCGTTGGTTGCGTTTAATTCAACGACAAAAAAATATCGCCTTGGTCATGCCGTGCTGGGGCTGGCGCGGGACTCGCTTGCCAACAGCACATTCGTTCAAGATGTGCAGCCGCACCTCAAGGACCTCGCCGTCGGCCATGGCGTCACCGTCACGGCGGCCGAATTGGATGCGAACGACCATATGGTCGTCGTCGCACTTGCGCACGCACCGCAAACCCTAAGTATCCATGTTGATGTCGGCAGCCGTTTTCCGTCCCTCATCAGCGCCAGCGGCCGATGTTACGCGGCGCTGTCCGGCTGGTCGGAACATGAACTCGCAGAGAAATTCAGTAAGTTGCAGTGGGAAAACCCGCCTGACTATGAAACCTGGCGCGCAGAAGTGGCGGCCGCCGGACGCAACGGCTACGCCGCCGACTATGGCAACTATCTGCGCGGCTTTGTGGTCGCGGCCGCGCCCATACGCGACAGCGAAGGCTACCCGACGCGTGCCATTGCCACGGTCGGCTTCCTCGAACAGCTCAGCAGCACGCAAGTCCTCGCTCTTGCAAAGGATGTAAAAATCGCCGCCGACCGTCTGACGCCGGAGCGGTTTCATTAGAGCGGTGCTCGGTCATACGGAAACGTTTGACCGGTTTCAAGGAACCAGCGCCAGCACGCGCAAAGGGCTGCCCGATCCCTGGCGGATTTTTAGCGGCGGCGCGATGATGACGGCGCCGGTCGCCGGCAGTTGGTCGAGGTTGGCCAGGCACTGCAGGCCGAATTTGCCGTGGCCGTGCAGGGTATAGTGGGCCGGATAGGGCGGCGCCAGATGGCTGCCTTGGCCGGCGTCGGTGCCGACCGTTTCGGTGCCGAAGCCAGTGATATCGCGTTCTTGGATCAGGAATTCGATGGCGCCGGCGTCCGGGCCCGGCGAATGCGCGCCGTCCGAGCCCATACCGACATAAGCCGGCGTGCCGACCAATTTCGACCAATCGGTCCGCATCAGCACCCAGGCGCGCGGCGGGATCGCGCCGTGATGCGCCTCCCAGGCCTCGATATGCGCACGGGTCATGACAAAATCGGCGTCGGCCTGGCTTTCTTTGGAAAAATCCAATACCGCCGCCGGGCCGATCAGCGCCTCGGGCGCCACACTGTCTACGGTACCGTTTGGTACATTCCGGCCGGAGATCCAATGGGCCGGCGCGTCGAAATGCGTGCCGGCATGCTCGCTCATGGAAATGTTGTTCCAATACCAGGCCGGTCCGCGATGATCGTAGCGCGAGACTTCCTCCATGCGGAAAGGCTGGCACTGGCCGAATTCCGGCGGCAGGACGATGACCGGAAAATCGGGGCTCAGCGTATGCGTGAGATCGACCACCTTGATGGCGCCGGAACCAAGCCCGGCGCTGAGCAGATTGAGAAGGTCCGTATTGTCGATGCCGGCGCGGTCGCTGCTCATGCCTGTTGCTCCCGCTCGAGGACTTTTGGGTTGTCGAGCCATTTTTCCAGGACGTCCTTGGCGATATCGCCGACGGTGCTGTCCTCGATGCCGCCTTGCAACGCCGCGACGACGGCCCTGGCGATGGCCACCGGCGCCACCTTGGGCGGTTCCACGGTTTGCCGCCAGTCGTCGTCGACCGGGCCGGTGAAGATGCTTAATACCCGCACGCCGCCGGCCCGCATCTCGCCGCGCAGGCACTGCAGTACCGAAAGCCGGGCCGCGGCCGACGCGGAATGAGCACCGAAATCTTGCCAATTGCAAAGCGCGTGGATCGGCAGGACGTCGACGAAGGCAACGGCGGAATTAACACCGTCGGCGCCGCGCGCCCGCATCAGCGGACCGAAAGCCTGGGCCAAACGCTGCAGGCCGAACACATTGACTTCGAACTCATCGCGCGAGGTGACGATGTCGGTGCGCGATAGGATGCCGCCGGGACGCACATGGTCGGCGGTATTGACCAGGATGTCGGTCTTGCCGCCGATCTCGCCGGCCAGTTCCTTGACCGATGTCGTATCGGTCACGTCAAGCGCCATGACCTCGATCCTTGGATCCGCGGCCAGGTCGGACTCGCCCGCGAACGGCTTCCAGGGATCGGCAATGCCGACAAACACGGTCGCAGCGTCCGCTTCCAGCAACGCCTTGACCACGGCTTGACCGACGGCGCCGCGGCCGTCGGTGACCAGCACCCGGCGGTGCTTGGGCGAAGCGTTCAATTCCCGGTACTGGGGGTCGTCTTCCATGTGAGCAGTCGCTTTCTCCGGCAGGGCGAACAACACGGCGTTCCCGCCCTTATCCAGTTTCATAGCCATGGTCACCCGACTTGGCGTCGTCAGGTCGGCATGCAGGTGCGCCATCACCGAAGGGCCGCAATCGAGCGCCACCGTACCGACACGCCAAGGCAGGCGCTCGCGGAAATACAGATCCGTCGAGGCCTGGACCGTGGTTTCCGCGATCAGCTCGCCGCCGGCCGCCACTGGCGCAAACGCCAATTGCGTGGACAGGCATTTCGGGCAGCCGTCGCGCGGTGGGTAACAGACCGTGCCGCAATCCCGGCAGGTCTGCAGGGCGAATTGACCGGCTGCCGCGGCCGCCGACATGGCAAGGGCTGCCCGGCTCCGCGCCATCGGCGGCAGTTGCGGCGGCCGGGTCGGGATCTGCGGGTCTTTCTTGGGCGGTGGTTTTATCGGCGTCGTCATGGGACTACGCCTTCCAAGACGGCAGCGCCGGAGCAGAGCCCGCGATCGAAATTGACCATGCCGAAACCCGACACCAAGGCGCGGCGCGCCCCAACCACCTGTTTCGAGAGCGACTGGCCGGTGATCTGTCGGATCGCCTCGACCATGCCGAGATAGCCGCCGGCGGCGCCGGCCTGGCCCGCCGAAAGTTGTCCGCCGTTGGTGTTATTGGGAAAACTGCCGTCGTTGGTGAACGTATGCGAGCGGATGAAGTCCGGCCCTTCGCCCTTTTTGCAGAAGCCGAGGTCTTCGAACTGCATTGTTACGATGACCGGATAATCGTCATAGGTCTCAAGCAGATCGATACGATCGGGGCTCAGGCCAGCCATGCCCCAGAGCTCGTCGATATCAAGCGCCCAGCCACCGCGCATCTGTACCGGATCGTCCGGGTAGGCGTTGTGGCGTTCGATGGCCGACAGTACCCGGGCGTGGGCCAGGCCGAGGTCCTTGGCGACATCCTCAGTCATGACCAGGAAGGCCTCGGCGCCGGCCACCGGCATGACGCAGTCGAACAAGCGGATCGGATCGGATATCGGCCGTGCCTCTAAATACTCCTCCAGCGTCAACGGTTTCTTGAAAATGGCGTGGGGATAGGTGAGGGCGTTTTCCCGTTGAGCGACGCAGAGCTTGCCGAAGTCCTCACGCTGCGCGCCGTGACGGCGCATGTAATAGTCGGTCAGCAACGCAAACGACGCGTTCGGGCCGCCGTAGCCATACGGGTAGCTCGCGTCTTGAGCGAAGCGGGAAAACGACGACAACAGCCGGCGGAAGCTATCGACGTGGTTGGTATCGGCCCCGATGCAGGCGATCAGGCAGGCGTCGCCGGCTTGCACGGCGCGGGCCGCGCGCCGCAAGGCGATGACGGCACTGGCACCGCCCATGGGAATGCTGTCGAGCCAACGCGGGCTCAAGCCGAAATGCTGGGTCAGGCCGACCGCGGTATCCGGCGCCAGGGTGAAACTGGAAACCGACAAGCCGTCGAGATCGGTGGCCTCGATGCCGGCCCCGGCGACCAGGGCGCGCAGCGCCTCCGCCACCCACCAATGGGCGGGCTCGATGGCATAGCGTTTGTAAGGCACGGATACCGGCACCGCGACCACGACCTTGTCATAGCCTTGGCGGGAGGCGGCCGGTCGCAGTGTCATCGCTCGGGTTCCGTCCTAGGTGCCGGATTCCCTGTCCCACAGCCGGTGGCTCATGATGCCGACGGCGCTTTCCACCGCTTCGGCCGCATCCAAGATCAGATCCTCCCGGAAGCGTTGGCCGACGATCTGTACGCCGACCGGCTGGCCGTCATTGTAATTGGCCGGCACGTTGGCGGCGGGCAGCCCCATGAAGTTCATGGAATAGCTGTAGAAAGCGCTGCCCAAGACCTCGCGTACGCCTTCGCGCCCCTGTGCGTCACGGTCCCAGGCGAACGTCGGCCGCGGCAGGAACGGTGTCAGCACCAGGGGATAGTCCTGGAGGAAGGTGGTCCAGGCGCGGACGAAGCGGGCGCGCTCGGCCATGGCTTGCAGCAGCGCGTCGCCTTCGTAGGGTTGGAAGTATTCGTAGTACTCATCGAAAATTCTGTTCAGGGTGTTGCTGCCGAATTTTCGAATGTCGGCGTCCATCAGCGCCTTGACTTCGCCGAACAGGCAGCGGACGCCGACCGTTGCCGCTTCGCGCAACAACGGCGGCTCGACCTCGTGGATGTCGTAGCCGGCGTCGGCCAGGGCATCGCGCGCGGTGTCGAGTGCTTGGCTGACCGCCGGGTCGAGGTAGAATTCGAAGGTGTTCTTGGTGAAGGCGACCTTGATAGGACCGTCCATTGCTGGGCCGTCAAACGGCATCGGCACCATCCAGGGGTCGTGGGCGTCGTAGCTTACCAACTGCCGCATGGCCAGGCGCACATCCTTGATCTCGCGGCAGATCACGCCTTGCACGGACATGATCTGGGCCAGCGCGCCGCGCTCCACGGCGGCGGAGGGGTTGTAGGCCGGGACCCGGCCGAGGCCCGGCTTGACCGTCGCCGCGCCGCACGCGTAGGCCGGAAACCGCAAGGAGCCGCCGATATCGTTGCCGTGCGCGATCGGGCCATAGCCCATCATGGTCGCCGCGGCGGCACCACCGGAGGAACCGCCGGCCGAGGCCCAGTCGTTCCACGGGCTGTGCGTGCGGCCATGCAATTCGTTCACCGTGGTGCCGCGGAAGGAGAATTCCGGCGTGTTGGTGCGGCCGATGATGATGGCGCCGGCGTTCTTTAGATTTTGCACCACGGGCGCGTCACCGGGTGCGATCACGTCCTTGTAGGCAGTCACACCGTTCGGCGTCGCGCGGCCGGTTTGATCGATGTTTTCCTTAATCGTCACAGGCACCCCGTGCAGTGGCCCGATCGGGCCACTTTCGGCCAGGATCTTGTCGTGCGCCTCGGCTTGTGCGAGGGCCTGTTCGCTGAGATCGTCGACCACGGCGTTGATGCGGCCGTTGGTCGCCGCCATGCGCTCGACGGCGCTGCCGATGGCGGCGGCGCTGGTCACTTGGCCGGCGGCAATGGCTTCGGCCAGGTCAGACGCGCTCCATTGCCATAGCGGGCGATCGCTGGTGCGGGCTTCGGTCATGATGTGTCCCCAAGTATGTCGAAACTTGCTCTAACCGTTAGCTTGCCGCCCACCGACGACCTAGGCAACCGCCATGACCGTCGACTTGTATTGCCAGCGCCAGCGGAGCGCCGCCAGGATGGTCAAATTAACGATTCCGGCGCCGGCGGCCGTCGCGTAGGCCAGGTCGTAATTTCCCGTCCAGTCAAACAGCGCGCCGCCCAAATAGGCACCCAACCCCATGCCGGCCCAGCCGGAGAGCGAGGTGACCGACAGGCCGGTGCCGGCCAGCCGGGCCGGCACCATGGACCGTGTCGTCACAAAAAGACAGGTCATGACGCCGGCATAGCCGACGCCGAACACCACGGCGACCGCGTATATCCCGACCAAGCTGTCGACGGTGACGAACCAATAGGCGAAGAAAGTCTGGATGAAGGAAACCACAAGATAGGTGTTTAAGGCACCGATACGGTCGGCCAAGCGGCCGGCCATGACGCGGCCGAAAGCGCCGGCCACCATCATCACCGCCATCACCGATGCCGCGACTTGCGGGTCGAAGCCCAGATCGCTGACCAACGGCGCGATATGCATGATCGGGATCGCCATGCAAATGCAACAAAATAGCGGCGCCGCGGCCATCCAGCCGAGCGCTTCGGTCGGTCTCAGTGGGCGTTGCTTGCCGGCTTGGGCTTCCATCTGATCGATGGTTGCCGGCGTGTGCGGCGAGCGGCGCACCAACAGGGCGGCCGCCAAGCCGATGGCGAGATAGAGCAGGCCGAGATAGAGATAGGCCTCGCGCCAACCGACGGCGGTGATCAGAAGCTGTGCGCAATAAGGCACCAGACCCTGGCCAAGGGCGGCGCCGGCGCCGGCCATGCCCATGGCCAGTCCGCGGTGGTGCACGAACCAAAGCGACAGGGTCGTGTTCATGACGATGGAGCAGGCGGCGACACCAGCGGCGCCGAAGATCGTCACCGTGACGTAGAGATGGGTCAGGCTGGAGAGCCATTGCAGCGACACCAGCGACAGGCCCATGACCAGCGCGCCCAACACCACGGCCGGGCGCGGCGCCCAACGATCGGCGATTTGGCCGAAAGCCAGGCCGCCGAACGCCGCCGCCATGGCGCCAATGAAGTAAGCCATGGAGATTTCCGCGCGCTGCCAACCGAACGCCGCCGACAGCGGCTTCATGAAGACGGCGACGATGGACAGGCCGCCGAAGCCAAAGCCCATCAAGATCGCCGCGGCCGCGACAACCACCCAGCCGTAAGCCGGGTCCCGTTTCTTGCTGGCTGATGCTGACATGACCGTGCCGCGACTCCGAATTCGCACTCTGCCTAGTAGGCGATCTGGCCGTCGGCTTGGCAAGGGCCGCGCGGCGATGGGAGCCCTGCGTTCTTTGCGCTTGTCGCGGGCAATCCCTATACCTGTTCGACCTCGTTGAGGAGCGGTTGGCCGCCGACATAGCGCTCGAGGTTGCTCAAGAAAAGCGCGTCGCCGCGCGGTATCGTGCCGTCTCCGGCATAGGACGTGTGGGCGCTGACATGCACGCCCGGATGCTCCCAATAAGGGCTGTCCTCGGGCAACGGCTCGGTCCTGAACACGTCGAGGATTGCGGCCCGCAGGTCGTCGCGGTCCAAGGCGGCCAACAACGCCGCGTCATCGATCAGGCCGCCGCGGGCGATGTTGATCAAAATGGCGCCCTTCTTGAGCGCCGAGAAGAACGCGGCATCGGCGAGGTTTTCCGTCTCCTCGGTGTGCGGGCAGGCCAGCACGACGATGTCGGCCTCCGGCAGCAGGTCCGGCAAATCCGTCAACGTGCCCGTTCGATCGGCAAGCGGTGTCGGCAGATCGCGGCGGCGGACGCCCAGGATGCGGGCATCGAAGGCCTTGGCGCGCCGCGCCACCTCTTGGCCGATATGGCCGAAACCGATGATCAGCCAGGTGCTGCGCGACAGTTCGCCGAACGGCGTGTTGCGCCACGTCTTGTCGGCCTGGGCCAGGCGTTGCGCGTCGATCGGATGATAGAGCGACAAAACGTGCGCCAAGACATATTCGGAAATGGCGACGGCCTGCGCCGACGAGTTGGTGACGCGAATGCCTTTGGCCTCGACCTCGCGATAGCGCGGGTTGTCGAGGCCGGCATTGAAGGTCTGCATCCACTTGATCGTCGGGCTCCGGACAACCATGTCGAAGCATCGATCGAGAATGCCGGCGGATGCCATGTCCATGCTGAACCACATGCCTTCCGGCGCCACTTCGTCTAGATCGATAGGATCTCCGTCCCGCGTAACGTTTCCTTCGTCGTCGAGAAGGAGAACGCCGACCGGCAGATCCAGCTTGTCGAGGCGCTGTTGAATACGCTGGTAGGCTTGATGGTGGATGATGACGTCCATTGTTGATTCCCATAGGTCGATGGTTCGGGAGACAATACCAGAACCATGGCGCCGCCATCCAGAGGCGACGTTTATCCTTTGACAGTCGCGTTGTGGCGTCAGGAAATTTGGCTAGGAGGGCAGTAAGTGAAGGGTCGCCGTAGGAGAAAATCGCACCAGCCCAAATTGTTCACCTTGCTGGCCCAGGACCAACTGATAGCGGCCGCGGCGAACGCGCTCGAAGCCCTTGATTGAGGCCGGAGGTGGACTAAAAACGAACACCAAGTTGGTTGCCGCGCGCCAACGCGACGGCGACAGTTGTTCCAGCTTAACAAGCTCGAACTCCAACAGCGCCGCGTTCTTAAATCCCACCATCCCCTGCAAGGAGAAGTCGTCCTTAGCCAGGCTTTCTCGGAGGAGTTTCTCGATGCCCGCCGCGGTCGGCGCAGCCTGATCGTCCATTGCCTGCCCGAGTGTCGTACGGCTTGCCGACAGTGACAACGAGACGATAGCGAGAAACGTGAGCAATGTTCGCACAACCCTATTCCCCCGTTCCATTCCGGTGAAGTCGGCGGCGATACGGAATCGGACCTATTCTTCCTTAACGTCTTTCCATTTACCGGCGAAAAGATAGCCAACAAGATTTTGCCATTTTCTCCCAGATAGCCCGGCATCGCAATAAATAGATTTTTCCTTAGCCGTTCCATAATGAAAGGAAACGGCAATATGCTTTCATTATGGAACGGCTAAGGAAAGTTTTACGCATCCTTTCGGCCAGCCCTTCTTGATCACCGGGCCCTAAATTCGCGATCAACACCGTCGTTGCCATGGAGAATGAGGACGCCGACCGTTTGTCATTCCCATATGTCGATCGATCGTGGGACAATGCGAGGTCAAAGGCATCATCATCTAGGGCAGGGGCAGGAGAACGCCATGGCTGACACCCCGTTAGGTGGCAAAGTGGCGATCGTCACCGGTGCCGGCAATAACATCGGCCGTGCCATTGCGCTTGGCTTGGCCGAAGACGGCGCGGCGGTGATGGTCAATGGCCGTAGCGACCGGTTCGCGATCGACGACGTGGCCGGCGAAATTCGGTCCGCGGGTGGAACGGCGTTGCCGTTGTTGGCGGATGTTTCCGACGATTTGGCGGTGGCCGCCATGATCGAGCAGACCGTCGCGGAACTCGGCGGTGTCGATATTGTCGTCAGCAATGCCGGCCTGCGCCGGCAGACGCCGTTCCAAGAGATGGCTTACGCGGAATGGCGGGAGATTTTGTCGGTCGCCTTGGATGGCGCTTTCCTGCTGGCGCGAGCGGCGGTGCCGTATATGGTTGCCCGCGGTGGTGGCGCATTCGTTGGCATGAGCGGGGTCTCGCACCATGTCGGCACGGCTGGCCGGGCGCATGTTAATGCCTCGAAGGCCGGCTTGGAGGGCTTCATCCGCGGGCTCGCCGTGGAACTGGCGCCCGACAACATCACCGCCAACACGGTGGCGCCGGGCGCCATCGACACGGTGCGCGGCGCCTCGGCCGGGGGCTCGACCGCGGACGTCGCGATACCGGGCATTCCGCTCGGCCGGCGCGGCCGGGTCGAAGAGATCGCCGCCGCGGTGCGGTTTTTGGTTGGACCGTCGGGGGCTTATGTTACCGGCCAGACCCTGCATGTGAATGGCGGCCTGTTCCTCGCCAAGTAGCCGTGGAACCAATAACAAGGGACCTCTCGATGACGCAGATCCGGATCGAATTCACGCGATTTGCCGCTTTCTGTCAGACGCTCGGCTGTTGGCGCCCGCATGCGGAGATCACAGAGGCGGCCTTCGCCATTTCGGTCGACGTTTGTTGCCGTGGCGACAATCAATAAACGGCGCGTGACCAAACGCGGTGCGATCGTCGGTGCGGGCATCGGTGTGGCCGGCGCAGGGGCGCTCGGCCTGTCGAAGGTTCGGCACGTCGCGTGCTTCCTATGGCCTTCGAGCGCACAGGGTTATGATTCCGCCACCATGGCATCCGACATACAAGCGATATTCACGGACGCACCGTTCGCCTCGTGCCACGCCTCGAGCCTGGCCGCGACCGACACCGGTTTGGCCGCCTGCTGGTTCGCCGGCACCAGGGAGGGCGATGTCGACGTCGGCATCTGGTTCGCCCGACGCGGCGCGTCCGGTTGGTCGGCGCCGGTGTTGGTCGCTCAAGGCGCGGACGATGCGGGCCGGCCCCAGCCCTGTTGGAATCCGGTGCTTTGGCGCGGGCCCGAAGGTCGCTTGTTGCTGTTCTACAAGGTCGGACCGAGTCCCCGGGCATGGTGGGGCGTGATGATGACGTCCGATGATGACGGCCAACACTGGAGCGGGTCGCGGCGGTTGCCGGACGGCATGCTCGGCCCGATCAAGAACAAGCCGGTGATGCTCAGCGACGGCCGGCTGCTCTGCCCGTCGAGTTCGGAGCATGACGGCTGGCGCGTGCATTTCGAATGGACCGCCGACGGCGGCCTCACGTGGGAGAAAAGCGGAGCGGTCGGCGACGGCGCGGCGTTCTCCATCATCCAGCCAACGGTGCTCGTGCATCCCGGCGGCCGATTGCAGGCGCTCTGCCGGAGCCGCCAGGGTGTCATCGTCGAAACCTGGTCCGACGACGGCGGCCGACACTGGTCGGCGCCAAAACGCACCGACCTGCCAAACCCGAACAGCGGCTTCGACGGTGTGACCTTGGCCGACGGCCGCCATCTCTTGGTCTATAACCCGGTGCGGCGCTGCCGCAGTCCGTTATGCGTGGCCGTTTCCGATGACGGCGCGAAATGGCGCGGAGTCATAATTTTGGAGGACGGCCGGGGCGAGTTCAGCTATCCGGCGGTGATCCAAGCACCGGACGGCCGGATCCACATCAGCTACACCAACCGGCGCGAAACCATCAGCCATGTCGTGCTGGCGCCGGAGACGGTATAAGCTACTTTGAACAGCAGAGGAGAGCGGAACCATGGAACTCAAGGAATTCTCGCCCGGTGGATATGCGTACCTGACCGGCATCCCGGCGTTTTCGTCCGGTGTCGTCGCGCTTTCGGGGCATGAAGTCGTGCACGCGGTGCTCTTGCAACGGATGCCTTGGCGCGAAGGTTTCGACTTAGTGGAAAGCCATCTGCAGTCGATCGGGCGGCCTCGCCAGGCGCTTTGTGCCATGGAGCTCAGGTCGCCGGAACCGTTTACGGCTGAAGGTTTCGCCGCCTTCAACAAGCTCTACACGGCCGTCTTGGTCGACTGGGGCATCATGACCGGCGACGACAATCCGGTGGCGCGGACCAATGTCGCGCCGGTGGTGGCACCACCGGAAGACGAATGCCTGCATGCCTTCTCCTATACCGTTGAAAGCGATACCGATGCGCCGACATTCATCGTTGCCGGCGCTGGCGATGTCATTCGCCAAGAGCTCGGCCCACCAAAAATCGTGCGCGAGGGTGAAACTTCCACCGACGCCATGCGAGAGAAAGCGGCATTGGTCATGTCCGTGATGCAGGCGCGACTGGAGGGGTTGGGCATGGCCTGGCGCGACGTCACTGCGATTGACGCGTACACCGCCTACGACCTGCATGCCCATTTGGCATCGACCATCCTTGAACCGGCCGGTCCGGCCGCGGGCAAGGGCGTCTGTTGGCATCTCAGTCACCCGCCGATCCACGGCTTGGCCTATGAACTCGATATGCGGGGCGTGCGTCGGGAACTAGTCCTTTAGTTCACTGTGAAGAAAAGTCCTTCGC
>Ga0315336_1000340_pt1 | contig 147869 bp, 108 predicted proteins | sample ASW5metaG_FD_204512 | JGI IMG/M metagenome (GOLD analysis project Ga0315336, IMG submission 204512) | Ammonia-oxidizing marine archaeal communities from Monterey Bay, California, United States - ASW #5 | ecosystem: Environmental > Aquatic > Marine > Intertidal zone | place: USA: California... | reverse complement strand
ATACTTCTAAATCCCCGGAACTAATGGATGTATAAACGATTCGACTGCCATCTTCTGCAACGGTTGCTTCTGCATCATAGCCATTTTCATGCGTTAATTGTTCTAAACTACTGCCATTTAAGTTGGTACTAAAAATATCATATCCCTCATGAAGTTTCCATACGTAACCTCTACTGTAATCTGGTGGTGGTGGACAAGACTTACTAGCGTGATGGGTAGAAGCATAAAGAATTTTGTCATTGTTTGGATATTGGAAATAAGCACATGTGGTCACCCCATCGCCCGTGGAAACCATTTCATATTCACCATTAATAATGTCCATAATATATATCTGATCACATAATCCTTCACCATCATGAGCCTGGAAAATAAGTTTTCTACTATCTGAACTAAAATATGCTTCAGCATTTTCACCACTGAATGTTAGCTGGCGTAAGTTTTTAAAATGACGTTCATCAGACTGAATATGGGTATTGGCGCTTGCATCAACCAAAATAGGGTTTTGCTGAATTGCACGCCAGCGCATAAAGCCTAAAAAGCCCACTGTTATGACAATAACAATAATATAATGGTGTGGTTTTGTTTTCGACATTGGAAATTTCCCCGCTGATTTTAGGAATATAATTTAAGGCTATTTATCTTATAGCAAATATGATCAGAGTGATTATTATTAACTGTTATAATTTTTTTACCTGTGAGATTAAGATGGGGAAGGATATAGAATCGATAAAAACATTATTCATTCCAACTTGACTTGAATCCATGACCATATCGTACTACATTACCCGCTGGAACAATGCCCAGATTCACCCTTAATGTAAATGGAAAAACTCATCGCGTTAATGTAGATGCGGATACACCTCTGTTGTGGGTTTTGCGTGATGAACTGAATTATACCGGTACCAAATTTGGTTGTGGTCGCGGTTTTTGCGGCGCATGTACTATCCACATTGATGGCGAGGCAACGCGAGCTTGCATGACAGCTGTAGAATATGCTGATGGAAGCACTATCACAACCATTGAAGGCTTATCTCCAGACAATTCCCACCCGATTCAAAAATCCTGGATTTCTGAGGAAGTTCCCCAATGTGGTTATTGCCAATCTGGACAGATTATGACAGCTGCAGCTTTGTTGGATCGAAATCCGAATCCTGATGATGAAGCCATTGATTCTGCTATGAAGATGAACCTATGTCGGTGCGGTACTTACGATCGAATTCGTAAAGCCATCCACTTGGCTGCAAAGGAACAAAAATGAGCCAAGGTTATTCACGCCGGGATTTTTTAAAGGTTTCTTCTGCCGCTGGTGCCGGATTAATAATTGGTGTAGTGCTTCCTTATAAACATCGACTGGTAGCCGCCGGTCTTGTTGAACAAACATTTGATCCTAATGTATGGATATCAATTCATCCTGATAATACTATTACCATTTTTGCAGCTAAATCTGAGATGGGCCAGCATGTTCGTACTTCTCTGCCTATGATTGTAGCAGAAGAATTAGAAGCAGACTGGTCCCAGGTTAGAGTAGCTCAGGCCGATGCACACCCAGATAAATATGGTAGTCAGGGAACGGGTGGCAGTGGATCAATTCGTCGTTCTTTTACCCGTTTAAGAAAAGCTGGTGCGGCAGGCCGGGAAATGCTAATTCAGGCTGCTGCAAATAAATGGAATGTTTCTCCGAAAAATTGTCGTGCTGAAAACGGAACAGTGATTCATTTATCTACTGGCAACTCTTTTACTTTTGGAGAACTTGCAAAAATAGCTTCAAAATTGCAAGTACCAGAAAATCCGGTATTAAAAAACCCTAAGGATTTTAAACTAATTGGAAATGCAATGCCTGGTTTGGATACCCCTTCACGGGTGAATGGTGCCGCCATATTTGGTGTGGATGTACAGGTCCCCAATATGGTTTATGCGACAGTGCTACGTTGTCCTACTTTTGGTGGCAAAATAAAATCGTTTAACCGCAAGAAAGCTATGAAAATCAATGGGGTACTTGATGTATATGAAATTGATGAAGGTGTTGCAGTGGTTGGAAAAAATACATGGGCAGTAATCAAGGGACAGCGCGCTCTAGAGCCAAAATGGGATCATGGTGATTTTTTGTCCTGGGATAGTGCTCGTATCAAAAATATGATGGAAGAAAAAAGTACTGGTAAAGCTGTGATAGCACGTGAAGATGGTGATTTAACAAGTCTGAATGGTAATGAAAAAATTGAAGTGCAATACGAAGTGCCTTTTACTTCTCATGCCACAATGGAACCTATGAATTGTGTAGCCCATGTAAAAAAGAATTCCTGTGAAATATGGGCGCCAACTCAATCACCTCAACGTGTTCAAACAACCGCTGCGAATGCTTTGGGAATTGATACAAAAAATGTAATCGTACATATCACCATGCTGGGTGGAGGATTTGGTCGTAGGCTATGGGCTGATTTTGTAACTGATGCAATCCAAGTTTCTCAAAAATCGAAGAAACCTGTTAAATTAATGTGGACCCGTGAAGATGACATGGGCCACGATTTTTTTCGTCCTACCAGTATCCATAAATTAAGTGCAACGCTTTCAAGTCAACATGAACTTACGTCTTGGACCCATCGTGTTATTGCCCCATCTATCTCAGGGCAGATGGCCCCGGAACGATTTAAAGATGGACAACTAGATCGTAGTGCTGTGAATGGCGCCAGCAACATACCCTATGACATATCAAATGTTTTGGTGGATTATATTATGGCCAATACAAAAGTACCTGTAGGTTGGTGGCGCTCCGTGTATAATTCACAGAATGCATTTGCAAATGAAGGATTTATCGATGAACTGGCCCAAAAAGCAGGAACAGATCCCTATCAATTCCGCCTCAATTTATTAAAGAATGCACCACGCCATTTAGGTGTATTAAAGCTAGCTGCAGAGAAAGCGAATTGGGGTAAAAAAATGGCTAAGAGACGGGGAATGGGCATTGCTTTACATGAATCATTTGGTTCTTGGGCTGCTCATGTAGCGGAAGTTTCGGTAACAAAAACAGGTGAGTTATCCATAGATAAAATTGTTGCCGCTGTGGATTGTGGATTGGTTGTTAATCCAGATGGAGTAAAAGCCCAAATGGAAAGTGCTATTGTTTATGGTCTTACTTCCACATTAAAAGGTTTGATAACAATAGAAAAAGGAGCTGTTGCTCAATCTAATTTCCACGAATTTGAATTATTACGTATTGATGAAATGCCAGAAGTTGAAGTTTATATTGTTAAAAGCGCCGAACCACCTGGAGGCGCTGGTGAACCGGGATTGCCACCGGTAGCCCCTGCTGTAACTAATGCTATTTTTGCTGCCACAGGCAAACGCATTCGTAGCCTTCCGATTAGACCAAAAGATTTAATCTAAAAAAATCCTAGGGGGTTCCGATTGATATTGACTTATAGATTATTTTCTTCTCGATAATTTTTAATTGATGGATTTCCGCGGTAAACCCCATGATGTTTATCCGGTAGAAGAGCCGCGATCCGGCACATAACTTCATCACCAATTTTTGCAAGCTTTTCCTCTTTTTGCGAGCGCTCTTTTGGTAAAGAATAAGGACCAAAAGGTTTACCAATATTAATCCGGACTCTTGGGCGAACACCACTTAAAGCATTGGACCATATATCCCCGATTTTTCCGTTAATACTAAGAGGTACAATTGGTACCTGCATCGTGGTGGATAAAAACATTACGCCTCCCTTAGCCGGTCGCAACTCATTTGAAAGTGAAGTCCCTTCGGGGAATATTAGTAGGATTTCTTTAGCCAAAAGAGCTTTTTTTGAAGATTTGATCGTAGATGGAGCAAGACGTATGCGATTCGCTGGAATAATTCCATAAAGCCAAGGAGCCCAATAATCAAACCATTTAAGAAACTGATCGCTAGCCACAATAAAGTTGATAGGCTTGCGAATAGCATAGATTACAAAGGGGCCATCCGCATAATTGAAATGATTAAGAGCCAAAATAAATGGCCCTTGATTTGGAAGATGATGCCGACCTCTAACAACAAACTTTGCAAGAATAATACTAAAAAGTATTGCAAAATAATTGAGAAAATACCGCACCCATTTTGGACGCGGCTTGAGTTGATCTAACCTGGTTCTAACACTCAAATTAATCAGGAAATTGATTTAGAATATATCCGATGCATGCGCTGAGTTTTTTAGCAAATGGAATATGCAAAAATTCATTGGGCCCATGAGCATTTGATCCAGGACCCAACACGCCAGTAATCACAAATTGAGCTTTAGGAAATTTTTCACCCAGCATGGCCATAAAAGGGATTGTACCGCCCTCACCCATGGCTAGTGCAGGTTTTCCGTAGAATGTTTTAGATGCTTCTTGAATTGCATGATCCAGCCAGGATGAAAGTTTTGGTGCGTTCCAACCGTTAGCTGGTTCTTCCCAGTCTGTGTGTATAGTGGCTTGGTAGGGAGGAGTTTCAGTTAGAACTTTTTCTACCTCTGCCATGGCGACATGGCAATTCACATCGGGTGGCAGGCGTAACGAGAGTTTTAGGCTGGTGTAAGGTCGCAACACGTTCCCACCATCTTTTACAGCTGGGATTCCATCCATCCCTACATATGATAAAGCCGGTTTCCAAGTACGACGTAAAGTACCTTCAATAGGATCATTTATAGATGGCTGCATTTTTTCATGCCAGGGGAAAACTTCTATATTGCCCTTTAAGACTTCCACCATTTTTTTTACTTCATCTACTCGATGTTCTGGAATTTGAGTGTGCAGCGCGTCCACCTTTATTTCTCCAGAAGTTTCATTCTCAATCCGCGATATTAATTGTCGTACAATACGAAAGGAGGAAGGTACTAGCCCACTAGCACTGCCAGAATGAATGCCCTCTGTTAATACATCAACTCGTAATTCGCATGACACCAATCCACGTAAAGAAACAGTGGTCCAGAATTGTTCATAATTACCAGCACCAGAATCCAGACAAACCACCAAATCGACATTACCGATAATAGTTGCGTATTTATCAATATAATATGGGAGATCTGGCGATCCGCTTTCTTCGGAAAATTCAATCAGAATGACAATCCTAGGTAAAATAATTCCTTGGGCTTTCATCGCTTGAACAACGCCCAATGCAGCAAACATTGCATAACCATCGTCAGCACCACCACGCCCAAAAAGTTTGCCATCCCGCATGACAGGATCCCACGGGCCCGTTCCTTCATGCCAGCCTTCCATTTCAGGTTGTTTGTCTAAATGACCATACATAAGAATATTGCCATCCCGTTCACCAGGTATCTCTAATAAAATTAATGGTGTTCTGCCTTCCAGTTTTTTTACATGCAAAGTACTCTTTTCTGGCCGATGTTTTTCAGCCCATTCTATTGCTAGATTGAGCGCATCTTCCATATGACCTAAAGACTCCCAATCTGGATCAAATGCTGGTGATTTGTTAGGAATTTTAATGTATTCAGTGAGCGTCGGAATAATTTCCGCATCCCAGAATGTATTTAAATAAGATTGAAGTTCTTTTGTATTCATAAATGCTTTTCCATTAGTTTTAATGTACTTAATAAATCAATTTGTGATTACTATTGCTGGTAAATTATCTTACCATTAAAAATAGTTGTTTTTACTTCAACATTTTTGATTTTTGATGGATCGATCTCCAATAAATTATCAGATAAAATGACAAGATCAGCAAGCTTACCCTCTGTGATTGAACCTTTAATATTTTCTTCAAAAGAAGCATAAGCTGAATTAAGAGTATAGGCCTGTATGGCCTCTTCAACGCTCAGTTTTTCATCAGGGAACCAACCATCAGCTGGGTTACCATCTAGCGTTTGACGGGTAACGGCCGCATAAAGCCCCAACATGGGATTAAGAGGGTAACGAGAAGCGTTGGTTCCTGGAGAATCAGACCCAAAACAAACCACAGCTCCACTATCCCACAATGAACGAAAAGCATATGCACCTTTGGATCGTTCATGGCCGATCCGTTCTTCCATCCACCGCATGTCATCAGTACAATGATAGGGCTGCACCTCAGCAATAATACTCATATTCTTAAAGCGTTTAAAATCATCCGGACGGATTACTTGCGCATGGACAAGACGGAAGCGACGGTTCTTAACACCATTATGTTCGTTTAGTCGGTCCATCATATCCAATAAATAACCATTCGCGGCATCTCCAATCGCATGGACGGAAAGCTGTATACCAGCAGAATCTGCTTTTATTGCAAGATATTCTAAGTTGCTTTGTAAATCCCGTCCGCCGCTTTGTGAACGCCATGGAAACATAATTTTACGCCAAATACCGAATTCATCTGAATTGTGTGAATATGCTTTATAAAACCGTGCTGTTGAATTACCCATAATACCATCAATCCAGGCCTTTACTGTGCCTAAACGAATCATTGAATCGCCCGATCCAATTTTGATTCCTAATTCAGACATTTTTTCCCATTGATCTAAATATCCACGGGAATGGATTCGAACAGTCAATTTATTGTTGTTGCGTAAGGAGTAAAAAATTTCACGTTGGCGGGCATCAGACATGTCTGACAAACTTGTGACCCCAAAACGAGCACAGCGTTTTAGAACTGCTTCCGATTCCCAAACGCGTTGTTTCCAGGAGCGCGGAGGTATGATATTGTTAAAATATTTCTGAACACCGGAACCAGTTAAAATCCCTGTTGGGATTCCCTTTTTATCACGCTCAACATGGATATTGGGTGGGTTTGCTTTATCTTTGGTGATACCTGCGATTTCAAGAGCTTTACTATTAGCAAAAAACACCTTTTGATCAAAACGCTGGATAAAAACGGGGCGCTCTGCCGTAAAACTATCTACCATTTTTCGTTGGGGCTTAAAGAAATCTATTTTCGCTTTGCGGCCCTCCTCACTAATAGAGCTGGATTCCCAAGCTTGGTAAGCAGACCATAAACCACCGGTAATCCAGACACCCGGTGTAAAGCGTTCATGTACATCCCTCATACGGCTTATAAATGGTTTTTCTTGATGGACATCCAGTAAGTTTAACCCAGTGACAATTCTACAGGTGGATTCAAAATGAACATGGTTGTCATTGAATCCAGGAAGCACCAATTTCCCACCGGCATCAATTATATTTGTATTACTATCAATGTATTTTTGTACTGCTTTATTTGATCCTACAAAGATGATTTTGTTGTTACGTACTGCGACAGCTTCTGCCTTAGGCTTAGAAAGATCCACTGTCCACACATAAGCATTTTGTATAACAAGATCTGCTTTTTCAGCTATGAGAAAACTGAAGAAAAAGATAAAGATAAATTTAAATTTCATTTAACTATCTCGAATTGGTGATTAAGTGCAGTTGAAAATACAATGATAAATAAAATAAGGGGATCCTTATGGTCCCCTTATTTTATATGATGATTAAAATCGATTAGAACGGAAGATCGTCATCATCACCAGCCGCAACAGGATTGGTCTGTCCGCTATTATCCATCCTTCGTCCAAGCATGGTAAACATATCGCAGACTACCTCTGTAGTATACCGTTTCACACCATCCTTGTCTTCCCAATTACGGGTCTGGAGTTTGCCTTCCAGATAAACTAGTTGGCCTTTTTTTAAAAGTTCGCCGGCCAATTCTGCAGATTTTCCAAACATAACACAACGATGCCATTCAGTTTTATCCTGAAGCTCACCATTAGCGTCACGCCAGGATTCATTCGTTGCCATATTGAAGTTGGCCACAGCAGCCCCGGACGGCGTATACCGTGTTTCTGGGTCGCCACCCAGGTGTCCAACTAACACCACTTTATTTACACTGCCTTTATGCATAACATACTCCTAACTTGTTTTTTATCGTTATTTACGCGTGTGTTTTATTATACACTTTTGTTTTAATTGATGTCAATATTTTTTTCAAAGTTCGAAGAATTCAATAGTTTATAATAGACAAAAAAATAAATATGTTAGTGTTCAGCTATTGTGATTATAAAGAAAAGATAATGCGAGTACAAATGATTGTGATAAATTTAGCATAAAGTATACTGTAACCGCACGTTTACACTATCACCAAACTTTTGGTATCAAAGCTTTTCTATCAACTGGATAATCCTTAAAGTTTTTCTCGTACCATTGATGATTAGCCCGTGCCCGGGGCACGAGATTAGCCATCCCCCAAACGGCAAAAGATAAACCAGCTAAAGACCATGTAGCCAGTGCCCATCCCCACCATTCTAGAAGTTCCCCCAAATAGTTTGGGCAGGATATCCATTGAAACAATCCACCACGTGGAATTTGATACTTGGAGGATCCATCTCTTCGCAAATCAAATAGCATATTATCTGATTTAATATTAATCCCCATACCAGTAATAAAAAATATCACACCAATAATAAACTGAGGACTGATTAACCAATCAATTGGATAAGGGTGATGTAGGCTGAACATCCATTCTGCATTGATCCAAGAATTGATTCCGTTAAAACCAACAGCAAACAGAACAAGACTGATTGGCATTTTTTTCCCTGTGATGCGTGCCCGAGCTGGCCAGACCCAACTACGATGTATGTAATGCCCAGTCCACAATATATAAAAAATGATTCCAACTGGATCGGCCAGATTCCAACCTGACACACCGATTCCGAAAAAGACAGTCATGACCACAATACAAGGAGATTCCATAAAAACCCATCCCAGTCTAGCCGGAATCCTTGGCCCCCAACCGGGGCGCTCATGTCGGCCATAGGGTGCACGCACAAACATGAGAAGTAAAAAAGTTCCGGCTGCGATCCCTAGCCAGATCCAAATGGTTAATTCATATTGCCATTCATTGATCAGCATATGTTATGCTATCTTTCCATTTTTCATTAACCAATCAATCGTATCCTTTAAAGTAGATTCAAGAGGCCTTGATTGATGGTCGATTTTTTCCCGGGCCAACGTACCTGGGATATCCGTGCATTGGACGGATAAAGCGTGAAGGCTACCTCGGCTAAAAGAAGGACGCTGACCCGTTAGTTTTGCACGTAAATAAGCAAAGGGTATTGCGGTATAAGCGGTCCAAAATGGTAGCGTCATGTATATGGTTCGCTTGCCAATTAACCCAGCAATAATTTCTGCAATCTGTTCAAATGAAGTCCATTCACCAGGTACAATATAATGTTGACCACTTTTACCTTTTTCGATACAATTAATAGCTGTATTGCACACATCGCGTACATCCACCCAGTTAAATCCACTATTGATAGTAATAGGTATTTTTTGTTTAGCAATGTCACTTATAACCTGCCCCATTCTGCTGGGTTTGAAATCATAAGGGCCAATTACGCCGGTTGGGTGAAGAATATTTGCATTTAGCCCTTGGTTGCAGGCATCTAATACATGTCTTTGGGCAGCAGCCTTTGTACGGTCGTAAGGTGCTGCTTTTGAATCTTGCACAAGAGGTCGGTCTTCGGTGAGCGTATCAGATGTAGGCTGTTGCTGGAAAGCATGAATACTAGAAAAGTGTATAAATTGCTCTACTTGATTTGCTAAGGCAGCTTTGCACATAGCTTTTGTTCCACCCACATTAATTTTTTCCATGAGGGGAATATCAATATTTTCTACCGCAACATAAGCTGCTGTATGAAAAACAACATTACATCCAGACATCTGTTTGGCTAAAACTGCAGTATCGGCAAGATCACCCGTGACATTTTCTACATCCAACCCCTCAAGTGCGCGTGTGTCCTGATGAATGAGACACCTAACCTGCCATCCATTATATAGCAATTGTCTAACAAGATTCCCGCCGACATGACCGGCTCCGCCAGTTACAAACGCTTTTTTCATTGGTTGCTACCTGCAATCGATAATTGTTCAAATTGTAGTGATAGGTTGAAAGATTTTATTTCTAAATAAAGCCATTATTCAATAAGCAAAACAGGATTTTGGAAATATATAATAAAAGTTGGAAGCATAATATTATATGCGGTAATATCAACTGAAAACTTAAGCAAGGCCTTTTCATATGAAAGGCTCGTGTAAATATAAATTATCTTGGAGGGTATTTAAATGCGTAAATCTTTTGCATTAAGCTTCGTTACACTCCTTATACCTGGATTGCTTTTTGCGCAATACAAGGTATCTGGTACTGTAACGGACGCCAAAACCGGTGATAAACTGGTAGGTGCAAACGTAATCGTTGAGGGGACCGAAACAGGTACTTCTACAAATGTAGATGGGAATTATACTTTGACCATCCCCGCTGGTTTAAGCACCGCCAAAGTTACCGCCCGTTATATTGGCTTTAAACAAGCTTCTGTAACAGTAACAGCGTCTGGTACTCAAGACTTTTCCTTAGCGGAAGACGTTTTGAAAATGGACGCAGTTATGGTAACTGGTGTGGCAGGTGCGCTTACAAAAACCAAGACGCCGTTTGCTATTGATAAAATTGACGCCGATGTACTGGAGATGGCACCATCGACGACTGTCGAATCTATGATTCGCGGTAAATCTGCAGGTGTAAAAGTGGTTAAGGCCAGTGGGGAACCTGGATATGCCGCTTCGGTGCAGCTGCGTGGTGCAACCAGTATCAACTCTAGCGGTCGCTCTCAAGCTCCGCTATATATCATTGATGGTATCATTATTGACCCGTCTGTTTCAGGCAGTCCCATGGGGGACATTAGCCCTGATGATGTCCAAAGCATTGAAATTGTCAAAGGTGCCTCCGGTGCTTCTGAATATGGTGCCCGGGCAGCTAATGGTGTGATTGCAATCACAACTAAACGCGGTTCGGAAATTGGTATGGGTCAAACCCGCTTCAACTACAAAATGGAACAGGGCTATAATCAGCTCAACGGTTCCATTGAAACGAACGGATCCCATTTTTATAAACTGGCGTCCGATGGTCGTTTCATTGATATTGATTCTAAAGAGCCGTATGATCCTCGCGATGGTACCAAAAATCCGCAAACAAATGATTATGCAGATACAACTGGAGGTAATAATCTTCATACAATTGGCTACTATTTTGCCGATCAGCCTTATAAATATTCATCGACTGGAGAAGTGGGTGGGTCACTTGAACTCCTTCCGGATAACGGCGGTCGCCCAGGGTTTAACCATGTAGATCGAATGTTTTCAGATGGCAATTATACCAAGCACAATTTCTCTATGAGTCGGAATGCTGAAAACTTTAATGTTTTTGTCAGTCTTTCCAACCAAGGAGAAGATGGTGTATTTGGTGATTATATTGATGGGTTTAAACGGAATACTTTCCGATTGAACACGGATGTAAACCTGCCCTATGGCATTAAACTGGGTTTTAGTTCTCTATTGTCGAAATCATTTAAAGAAGAAGCCAATACAGGCGCATTCTTTGATGTGACCTTTTTCCCCTGGGATGTGGATATTCTAAAGAAGAATCCTGAGGGCGAATTTTATATTCAGCCTGATCCCCGCAATGCGGAAGAAGCTAACCCGGTATATCAGATAGCAAATAATTATAGAGTGAGTACGCGCGATCGTGCTCTATTAGGAAGTAATTTCAGCTGGTCGATTACACCAACGTTAAAAGCGGTAGGTTCTTTGAGCTATGACCGTTCCGGTCGTCTGTGGAAAAACTATTATCCTAAGGGCTGGCAAACAGTTTCGCCAAGTCCAAACTATAATGATGGCAACCTGACCAAATCAAATTCAAATGAACAGTCTATTAATGGGGATGTAGGTATGACCTACGCCGCACAATTAGGTGATTTGGCTTTGATTGCCCGCGGTCGTTATAACTATGAGGCATACAACTATCACTATCGTTCCGGGAATGCCTGGAACTTGGCTGTAGGTGATGTACCGCAATTGAATACCGGTGCGGATAAGTCCGTTGGGTCTTCCAACCAAGAAGTAAACTCCGATGGGTTTTCTTTTGGTGCGCAGGCTGATTTTATGGATCGGTATATTGTAGATGTTACATATCGTCAGGATCGCAGTTCTCTGTTTGGTCCCGGCAACCAAGTGAACAACTACTATAAGTTCAGTGGTGCTTACCGCATAAGTGAAGAAGGTTTCTGGGGTGGTATTCGCGGTATTTTACCGGAATTTAAAGTACGTTTCAGTACAGGAACAGCCGGTGTGCGTCCTGCTTTTTCACAGCAGTATGAAACCTGGTCTGTAGCTGGTGGGAACATTTCCAAGGGTGTCTTAGGAAATGAAGACCTGAAACCGCAAACGACTTCAGAAGTGGAATTCGGCATCGATTTTAGTATTATGGATCGCGTATCTGTTGAATTCACGCAGGCCACCACAGTAAATGAAGATCAGCTTCTTCCTGTGCCGCTGGCCGGTTTTTATGGCTATAGCCAACAATGGAGAAATGCCGGTACGCTGGAAGCAGATGCGACAGAATTATCGGTGAATGCATCTGTTTTAAATACCCGTGATATGTCTTTGTCTGTTGGTTTCAATTATGATAATTATGATCAGAACATCACCAAGTTCGATATGCCGTCTTACCTGTATAGTGCAGGCGGACCAAAGATCTTCTATATGAAAGAAGGAACACAGTATGCCTCTTTCTGGGGAACAAAATGGGCAACAGGAGTTGAACACCTTCCTGAAGCAGATCAGGCAAGCTCAAGTCAGTTCGCCCTCAATGATGATGGATATTATGTTTGGGTAGGAGACGGCAACGCATATACTGATGGCGTTTCCAAGATATTATGGGGCAAAACAAGCACAGATATGAGCCAGACATACAATTGGGGACGTCCTATCATGTATGCAGACGATACTGGTAATACGATTCATCAAATTGGTTCTGCTGTGCCGGATTTTGGTTATTCATTCAATGCCAATTTCCGTTTCCAGGGTTTAACATTATATGCCCTGTTTGACGGACAAAGTGGTGGAGAAATTTATAACCATACACGTCAATGGGGCGCTCGCGAGGCAGCTACCGGTGATGTAGATCAATATGGTAAAGAAGAAGGGTTGAAAAAACCAACTATTTATTACCGTGATCTCTATCATGTGAATGCGCCGAATGACTTCTATGTTGAAGATGGAACATACATGAAACTGCGCGAACTAGCGGTTAAATACAATGTAGCCAGTCTAGTTGATTTGCGCGGATTTGGTATATCCGGTCTCAATTTAGGAATTGTTGGTCGCAATCTCATTACGTGGACAGATTATAAAGGCTACGATCCGGAAGTGGGTCGTGGCGGTGGTCAGCTCGGTTCTGCAGTGAATGCCCGTGTGGATTCATACAGATATCCGAACTACCGGACGTTTTCATTCACAATGGATATAGATTTTTAAGGAAAGGAGAGCATACAAATGACTATTATTAAAAAAATGACAAGTCTTGCGCTGGTTGCTGTTTTAGCTTTGTCTGGTTGTGCGGACTTAGATGTCGGCAATACCAATGCGCCTGATCAATCCCGTGCTCTTGCAAAACCTGAAGATGTTGAATCATTAATCAAGAGTACATTTTTAACCTGGTGGCAGGGAGTACATACCACTGGCGGTTCTTTTAACCCCGGTGTAATGGCAGATGCTAATACTTCCTCCTGGGGAAATTACGGCATGCGAGAACTTGCTTCTGAACCTCGTGCAGCCGCGAACAACAGCCCGGCATGGCGATATGCCTATGCCCTGGAAGAACCCTGGTACAGCTGGTACGGTGCAATTTCTGCTGCCAAAGACGGCATAGCTTCACTAAAAGCTGGTCAAGAAGGCGGTAAGAGCTTTCTAGCCTCGGCGGAAGATGATAAACGTGCAGAGATTTTTGCGACCTTTATTATGGGTATTTCCAACGGTATGGTTGCAATCTACTATGATAAAGGGTTCTTAATTGATGCCGCAACCGATTTTAGTCAAGCAATCGAATTGGTTGATTATAATGCACAAATGGCTGGTGCAATTACCCTTTTGGAACAAGTGATTACAGACTGTAATGCTAACGCATCTGCTGCGATACCAGAAGACTGGGTACATGTTACCCCCTTTACACTTGGTGATCTGGGTAAAGTTGCCCATAGTTTTGTTGCACGTTTTAAAGCCGGTGTTGGCCGGACGCGTCAGGAACGTGGTGCTGCTGACTGGGCCGGTGTGAAAAGCCACGCTTCACAGGGGATACCTTTTGCCCCCATGGGAGATGGTGAATACTGGTGGACCCGTACACAGTATTATACTGGCGTTTCTGCAAGTTGGGGACGTGCCGATTACAAAATGCTTGGACCTGCTGATAATTCCACTGGTTATGCTAACTGGCTCGGTGACGGCTCTGATGCAACCATAGCTGGGCGTACAGCCTATTCAATGGAAACAGATGATGCCCGCATTACAGGCGCACTGGATGCCGATGGAAAACAGACCCAGGGGCTATATGCTAAAAATGAATATCGTACCCGTTTAATTGCATCTCGTGGAACCTATCATCAGACTTATTATCTGTTTAATAGAACACGTGATTATGCCGTTGATCAAGGACTCCAGGGTCCCATGAAGGACATTAACCAGTCTGAACTGGATCTGCTGCAAGCTGAAGCTGCTCTTCGTGCAAATGATGGAGCGACTGCAGCAACATTGATCAACAATTCGCGTGTTGGTAATGGTGCTTTAACAGCCGCTGCCGCCGCTGATGGAGTCGGCACTGTTGCTGATGCTCCCAATGCGTTGGATGGCGGTTCCTTATGGGCCAAGTATAAGTATGAAAAAATCATAGAAGGATGTCTCATGCATCCTTATACTGGTTATACCGATCGTCGCGGTTGGGGTGACCTGGTTAAGGGTACACCCACAATGCTGGCAATCCCTGGTAAAGAACTTGAAATCTTACTGATGGAAAATTATACCTTTGGTGGTCAAGATGCTATAGGTACGCCGGGAACAGCTGGTAAAATCCGTGAGAATGGATATACAAGTCGTGGGTTTACTATTGAATGGGAGAAAGTGACTCCGCTAACGGATGCGGATGTGCATTAAACCTCGATTCTAAATTGAATAAAAAAGGGGCCCAAATGGGCCCCTTTTTTGTTAATATTTGGATATGATTATAATGAAAAAACTATATATCCTTTTATGCCTGTGCTCTTTAGTTTGGCTTGGCTGCAGTGGTGCGCCATCCAGCGCTATAACCGAATATAGAGTAACAATCGGGACAGCAACCCTGGATGATTATAATGATTTATCAAGTAAAATTCTTAACCGTCATCGCTTTTTGGTTGATCGCACACAAGATCGTGGCAATGGCGCCGTAATCGAATGCAAGTATGAATATCCGGCCCTATCCAATGAAGAAGTATTAAAAGGTATTGAAGAAATCAGGTATCAATTATTATTAGAAGCCAGATTAAAAGGAAGTGGCGCCGGTACATATTCTGTTCGGGCTATTGTAAAAACATATGGTCGATTCTCTGGCAATGAAACCTGGGTTGATATTCCGGCGAACAATGAGATCAAAAGCCGGATTAAATTAATGGCCAATGATTTAAAAACAGAATTTGAAAATAAAATTCGAGTATTTTAGTCTCGTTTTACGATTTAGATTAAACAAAAACCCCCCTGTATTTTTACAGGGGGGTTTTTGTTTATAAATAAGTGATGATTTTTTAAAAAGCCTGTCCAAAGAAAACCGCATTCAAAAGCAGCCCATTGGATCCATACCAGAATGCCCGAAAGGACGGGTTATCTGCAAATAAGATCACATGGCCACCACCCTGTCTACGTGCAATAATGGAAGCGCTATTTTGAATTTCTTTGAGTTTCTCTTCAGAAATGTAACCGCTGAGAAGGGGGTTTTTCGTATACCGACCCACATTAGCAGCCGTAGATGTAGATAATTCAAAAAAAGTATCTCCACGCCTGAACATGGGGGTTTTCTTGTTATATCCATAAGCTATGGGGTGTGTATTATCTAAAGACACCTCGAAAATGGAACCGCCGATTCGCTGGGCACCAGTAGCCATTGGTGCCTGTTCATAAGGAATGTCTAAAGTATCCATGCCGCCCTTTTTTAGTTTTTCATTTAAAATCTTTTTATTAACCACCCATCGAGATCCAGTTTGAGTAGCAATAAGGGTCCCACCATTGAGCACCCAATCTTTCAGTGTTTTGATATCGGTGGAATCCAGATTGCTGTAAAAGCCATCTGGGACAATAATGGTATTGTATTTTGATAGCTTACGGGCACTTAACTGTTTTGCATTTAATAGTGAAACCGGTATTCTCATTCGGAAATTCAAAAGGTGCCATACTTCTCCCACACCATAGGAAGAAGTGCCGTCTCCAGAAAGAATTGCCACTTTCGGTTTTTGCAACACACCTTGATATGCACCACCTAAATCTGGCCCGGATGGTGTAGAAGCTGTGTTAGATGCATAAATATTTACATGATCCATTTTCGCCAAATGAATCATCATTTTATGGATCTTTTCTTGGGTAATTGTGGCGTCCGCATCCCGCTGGTAAACAGGGATTACGATTGTTCCCCGATCAAATTGCACTTCTTTTCCGTCAACAACTGCTGAAAAGGCTTGTGTGGTGAGTCTTGGGCGAATTCCCAAGTCCATAATACTATAAAGACTTTTTGGGGCATAGTACCGATCCCATTTCATAAGATAGGCCGATTTTGCTTTTCCCCCAATAAGCATTCCGCCGTCGAGTTCAACCAGACCCAATTGGGGACCTATATATGCGTTGGGGTTTTGTTTAAGCTCATATGTTTCAACGCCGTAGGCAAGAGGTAGAGTCCAGGCAGAAACATCATAGAATAAAGAATCTTCGAATGTAGTCATACGTTCCATAATCCCTTTTAGAAATCGTGTTTGGGGTTGATTCGATGGAATGATTACGGCTTCGCCTGGATTAAACTTGGTCTGTTTTACGGTCATGGATTTTTTCAATTTATAAGCTACAATCCGGTGTTTTTGTAGGTTTTGAATCAACATTTGAGCCCGAGTCCTGTTTTGTTTTAAACTGACCAAATATCCCCTCACTTGGTTTTTCTTCGCTGCATCAGGTGCCGTGGCATAGAAGTCCCGGTGATAAGCTAGGAATTCTTTACGCAGGGCCACCAGGCCATCTAAGGTACCGAGTGTAGACATATAGTGATTCCGAATTGTAAAGGCATATACAAGACGCCCCTGGTTGGTTTCTGATTCCAGTGCCCGTGAAGAGGCCTGTTCAAACAGGATCCCAACTGATCCATGGATATCTCCAAAAGTGGACCCTTTTCCATAGTAGAAATCATCATAGGATTGTTGGGAATAATACATTGATTGGATACTGTCCAACCGTTTGGCGTGGAAGGGAATAAGTTTGTTAGCCAATTCAATGGTGCCTTTTGGCGTGTTGGGATTATTTCGACTGGGAATTCCGGGTTGGAAGAAGAAAGTGGAATTGCTGCCCATTTCATGAGCATCCAGTAAAAATTGTGGACGCCAATGGTGAAATAATTTGATACGACCATTAGATTCAGGTTGGGTTACAGGCAACCAGTCTCGGTTCATATCAAATAGATAATGGTTGGTGCGACCTCGTGGCCATGGTTGGTTATGTTCCCGGTCCTGTGTATCGCTGGTGGGTACTCTGCCGCGATTGCCGTTAACCCAATTAACAAATCTGTCACGGCCATCAGGGTTAAACATGGGATCAATGATTAATACCGTATTTTTTAATATATCATCAATCTGTTTCCCGGATCCAGCCGCGAGATGATATAACAGCAGTAAAGATGCTTCCGTGCCGCTAGCTTCATCTCCGTGAATGGAAAACCCAAGATATGCCACCACAGGCATTTTGTTTAAATCCTGGTCATTCATTGAATTAGGTTTATCCGACAATTTTAAATTTCCCTCTCGAATTGTTTCCAAATTCTTGTGATTATCCGGATGGGTTACAATGGCATGAATCAACCGGCGGCCCTCATGGGTTAAAGCATGGTCGTTTAAAATAATGCGATTACTGCGGGACGCAAGTGCTTCGAAATAATCTACAACCTGATCTGTCCTTGTGTGACGTGTACCTATTGCATGCCCGATGATTTCTTCTGGTTTGGGTATAGATGAATTATAACGTATACCCTTGATATTCATAGGCAATTGAATATCTTGTTGACTAAATAAGAATGTAAATAAATAAATAGGTAAGAAATGTTTCATGAAATTTCTCCTCAAGCTGAATTTCTGTTTGAATAATTGTTTTTGAAGATAAGAAAATTAAAACGAGAACTGCTTCCAACCATGGATAATTTGGACTGGGTGGGGTAATTACACCTAAATTCAATCTTAATAAGGAATAAAAGTATATGTCTGTAACTGTTATACAAATTAGCGTCAAACCAGATACCCCAGGTGAGGTAGGGTTACCGAAAATGTCGGTAGACCAGGCCTTGGTAAAAAAAGAAGGCCTCGAAGGCGATTATAACCGTGCGCGCAAAAAGAAAAAAGATAATGACCCCGATATGGCAGTGATGATTATTTCAACCGATATTTTAGATCAGCTCAACCAGGAAGGATGGCCGGTAAAACCAGGAGATGTGGGGGAAAATCTTACAATTACAAATATTGATTATAAAAAAATTGCAGCAGGGCAAAAATATTTGATAGGTGAAGCGGAAATTGAAATTTCATTTATTTGTGAACCATGTACCAATTTATACAAACTACCATATGTTGGAACGCAACGTGGCCCAGAGTTTATGGCAGCAATTATGAATCGCCGAGGATGGTATGCTCGTGTATTAAAAGAAGGACTTGTATCTATTGGGAATACGTTTTTATTGCAGTAAACCGTGACAACTCAAACAATAGAATTAAAAATTACAGGAATGCACTGTGCTGCCTGCGTATCTACAGTTGAACGAGCACTGTATCAAGCGGAAGGTGTAAAAAAGGCAGTTGTCAATCTAATGCTTGAAAAAGCCCGTATTGAAGGCGAAGTGGAAATTGATCGATTAATTCAGGCTATCCAGAAAACAGGTTATGAAGCGGAGTTAATAGAAGAAATAGTATTGCCGCAGGAGAGTCAACCGGATAAAGGTCTGATCCAAGCAAAAAACCAGATGGTTTTTGCCTGGATTCCTTCGGTAATTATGATGATGTGGATGATTCCAAAATGGCTTTCAGGGATTATGTGGCCGAATCCAACATTATATATATATGGTATGATTGTACTCAGTCTGGTTGTTTTACTACTGCCTGGTCGTAACATTCTCAAATCAGCCTGGAAATCAACAGCGCATCTCTCCCCGAATATGGATGTTCTGATTGCACTAGGATCTCTGGCCTGTCTGGTTACGGGAGTATTAAAAGCATTCGGGATGAATATTCATTCTTTTGCCGGGATTGCGGGAATGATTATATCCTTTCATTTAACGGGTCGCTATATTGAATTAAAGGCCAGAGGACGTTCTTTTGATGCCATGAGACTGCTACTCAATTTGGGGGCAAAAAATGCCCGGATTATTGTTGGGTCTGAGCAAAGGGAAATACCTGTTTCTCAAATAAAATCCGGTGATATCATGCATGTTTTAGCCGGTGAAAAAATCCCCACCGATGGGATTATTATCGATGGAAAAAGCACAATTGATGAGTCGATTACTTCTGGGGAATCAACACCCATTATTAAAACAGTAAATGACCATGTTATTGGCGCTACCATAAACTTGGACGGTGTACTAAAAGTAAAAGCAACAAAAGTGGGCAGAGACACATTTATTGCTCAAATGGCAAAAATGGTGGAAGAAGCGCAAACCACCAAAGTACCCATCCAGGCTTTTGCAGACCGTGTAACAGCTGTTTTTGTTCCGATTGTATTAGCGCTGGCTATGGTTACCTTTTCATTCTGGATGATTGCTCCAGATTTTATGCGAATGGGGACACAATTTTTTCTAAATTTTTTTCCTTGGATCAATCCGGATGTTTCCGGTACAACAATGGCTCTTTTTGCTGCTGTTGCCGTACTGGTTATCGCCTGCCCATGTGCATTGGGGCTTGCCACGCCTACAGCACTAATGGTGGGTAGTGGAAAAGGAGCAGAAAATGGTATTTTAATTCGTAGTGGGGCCGCAATACAGCGCATGAGTGAAGTCACAACTATTGTATTGGATAAAACAGGTACATTAACAACCGGTCGCCCAGAAGTAATACAAGTCGAATTGCTTGAGGGGGAAAATGAGAGAGAATTGATTCGAATGGCTGCCAGTGTTGAAAAAAATTCTATTCATCCCCTCGCAAAAGCGATTGTTCGCTTTGCCCAGGGAAAACAAATTGGCTTAAATGATGTAACAGATATTTTTTCTATACCTGGAAAAGGAATGGAAGCGATATTAGACAACTCTATAATAAAAGTTGGAGATCGAGAATATGTTGGGTATCAAGGCTATTTTGATGCCCATGGATCCCATGTATTTATTGCCGTTGATGGCACAGTTTATGGCGTTTTTGTTTTGCAAGACCAAATCAGAGCCGATTCCAATAGTTTGGTTCAGTACTTAAATAATAAACAATACAAGACAGTAATGCTTACCGGAGATAAAGCCAATGTGGCTGAAGTCATGGCAAACGAGATTGGGATTGAAAAAGTATTTTCAGAAGTAATGCCATCTGATAAATTGAAAACAGTACAATCCATTCAGGAAAGCGGGGAAGTAGTATGTATGATTGGTGATGGTATTAATGATGCACCAGCCTTGGCCCAGGCGGATGTGGGCATTGCCATGGGAACAGGCGCGGATATTGCCATGGAGAGTGGGGATATTATTATAATCGGAGGTGATTTGTCAAAGGTGAAAAAGGCAATTTCCCTCTCAAACAAAACATTCCGTAAAATCAGGCAAAACCTGTTTTGGGCCAGTATTTACAATTTGATTGCAATTCCAATGGCCATTTTTGGTGTTTTACACCCTATTTTAGCGGAAGCGGTTATGGCTTTTTCATCTATAAATGTAGTGTGGAATTCCACCCGTCTCCGTCATGAAACACTATAAATTAACACCCCCAATACCCCCAAAATATGCCATATAAATAAAGTTTGCACAGGCAGTGATAATTCACTTAGTTTTCGGCCCAAGGTAAGGGAACTGCTAGGCGTAATATTGCGCCCAGTTATGGAAAATATAAAGAATTATAGACGATCTTTAACCAATTTTGAACAGCAACGTGGAGATTAATATGAGAAAACTCACAATATTGTTCTTGGCTACTATGTTTACTGCAGGTCTGTTTGCACAGAACCTGGCCGGTAAAATTAGTGGTAATGTTTCATCTGATGGCCAGCCTCTGGTTGGCGCCAATGTTATCCTTGAAGGGACTTCAATGGGTGCAGCAACAGATGAAAATGGAACATACTATATTTTGGATGTGCAACCTGGTACTTATACCGTTAGGGTAAACTATATCGGTTACAAAACCCAAGTTGTATCTAATGTACGTGTATCGATTGGTTTAACGACCAGTCAAGATTTTGAAATGGAAGTAGCAGCAGTTGAAGGTGAGACAGTTGAAGTAACTGCTGAAAAACCATTGATCGAAGTTAGTCAAACAAACATGGCAAGAACCATTGATGCAGAAGCCATTGAAAATTACGCTGTGCGTAATGTGACATCCATGGTCGCCAGTCAAGCTGGCGTTGTGAGTATGCATGATGGTCTCCATATTCGCGGTAGTCGCGGAGAAGAAATAGGCTATACCTTAGAAGGTGCATCCATGGCTGGTGCTGGTGGCAAAGTTGTTTCAAATGCCATCCCGGAAGCACTGGAAACTATTGCAGTTCAAACTGGTGGTTTCGATGCCAGTGTTGGTAAAGCTAATGCAGGTGTTGTCCAGCAATCACTGAAAACAGGTGGTAGCAGATTTTCAGCATCAGTACTTTATGAAAACGACGGCGGTAAATATGCTGTTGGTGATAACGATATGACAATGACTGTTCAAGGTCCAATTGGTGACAAAATTCGCTTTTTTGGTGCATTAAGAATAACAGGTACAGATAATTATAGCACTACCAGCAGATGGTTTACGCCCTTCACAATCGCAGGTGGCAATCCAATTCCAGATAAAGTTGGGGGATTAACAGCATCTGGTGATTATGTGGTCTTGAATGAAAAAGGTTCAATGACTTTTACGGATATAGATCATGATGAAGTCTATACCGCAGGTACAGATATATTAGCTGGTATCAATAATGAAAGTGGTGCGTTTAACAATGTAAGTAATTGGACGAATTTTAACGGTACCATGACATTTGACTACAACCCGCTTGTACTTCGTCTTTCGGGTGCTTATGCCGCAGGTACATCCTCAGGTGCTGGGTTGCCGATTAAAAACATGTTTAATACACGGCGGCATGAGAGTGCTAATTCAAACTACTTGATAAATCTAAAAAGCACATACTTTCTTAATACCAGTACTTACATACGGTCTAATGTAAAATTAGTAGGCCGTAAGTATGAATCTTATGATAAGAAATTTGAAGAAAAAGGTAAGTTTAAAACCGGACATACAAGTCAGTTAAAAGATTGGCTCGCATGGGGTGACCATGACCAAGTAGCCGCAGTAGACTCTAATTGGGCCAGGCATTTTGGAACACCTGGAGAAGCTTACACTGAAGCATTCCAGTATGTTGAACCCTACCAGTATAATATTAATGGCTTCAGATTTGCTCGCGATGGCGCTCGTAGAGGTGGTTATAGTAAAGGTGAAGATGGTTACATTGGTGCCGATGTTGAATTTGTAAGCCAGATGGGTGAGCATGAAGTAAAAGTAGGCGCTGATTATACCGCATTTACTTATAAGCGTTATGGCTATAGCGGGATCAACTCTTTAAACTCTAAAGTTGCGCAGGATGCAACGTTATATGATGCTATTGTTGCTCAGAATGAAAGAGCAGAAAAAGAAGTTGTAACGGCACGCCTTGCTTCCTGGATCGGTTATGATCCTTTGGGAAGAGATTGTGACGATGGTGGTAATTGTCAGGATTATGACCAGCCTCGTAAACCCTGGAATATGGCTTTTTATCTCAATGATAAATTCGAAGCAGGTGATTTGGTTGTGAATGCCGGGTTACGTTATGAAGCGATTAACCAGGCCAATGTGGACTTAAAGGACTATGATAATCCACCATTGGATAAAAATTACGCGATTGTGGCTGCTGAAGATCCAAAATATGGTTTCAAGGAAATGCCGACGCAGAGTTATATACTGCCTAGACTTGGACTTGGATTCCCAATTACGGACGTAGCATCTTTTCACTTGAATTATGGTCGCTATGTTCAAATGGCTCCTATGTACAGGCTATATCGCAGTCGTGGTTCAGGATACTCTTCCTGGGGTTTAAAACCGACCCAAGAAACAAAATTTGAAATGGGCTACGGCACACTGATTGGTGATGTTGCTTCTCTTGATCTTACCGTATTTGCACGGAACCCGAAAGATCAGATCAGTAGAGATGTATATCAACCTGATGCAACAGAAAACTTCTACGGATTGCGCGATCACACCAATTATGTCAATAGTGATTTTTCGCAGATTACCGGTGTAGAAGTTGATTTTAAAACTAATCGTGTAAACAATATCCAAGTGTTTGCCAACTATGTATTCCAGGATGTAAGAGGCACAAACTCTTATCCTACCCTGGGTACGATTGGATGGGGTAAACCAACAATGATTGCTGCCACGCGTTATGATCAACGCCATCAGGCAAGTGCAATTATCGATTACAGAACCGGAAGAACTGGTAATGTACTTACCAACAATTTTGGTGTTAATCTTATTGCTTCTTATAACAGTGGACATCCATATACATTTTCTGATGGTTCTATGGGTCAGCGAGATGCAGGTGAAGGGGCGTTGCTTTCTGATAACGATCCCCGGAACAGAGCTCCGCAAGAAGCAATCAATTCCTCGACAACACCATCTATATTTAATTTAGATCTTGGTGTCGATAAAACTGTCAGGGTGATGAATATCAATCTGAAACTTTATGCAACAGTGACCAATGTGTTGAATACACAACATATTGTAAATGTTTATAACCGTACAGGTGATGCATATGATGATGGTTTCTTAAGTGATCCAGCATTGAGTTCCCTGATTATTGAAGGTCGTGGACCAGAATATGTAGAAATGTATCAAAAGATTAACTTGGCCAACCGCAACCATTGGTTGAATGACCATGGTTTTGATCTGTTTGGCGTTCCTCGTGAAATTAAAATGGGTATGCAGGTCTCCTTCTAGGGGAGTTGATTATGCCATACAAAACAGTGGAGAGTTTTATGAATCTTAGAAAAGCAATTACCTTAGTAATTACTGGTGCATTTCTTTTGACTTCAGCATTATTTGCTGAAGAAATAAAAGGGGATCGCCAGGCAGGTAAAACAGGTCCTTCTCGTCTGGCTAGACTTGGCGACGATGGCCCAAAAAGTACGTTTTTCAATATTAACAGCTGGTCGATTCAAGTAGAACACCAGGGGTTTTTCCAATGGAATGGTACTTCGCATGGTTCAGCTGGTGATTATCCCAAAGGAATGGCAAATGTCATTTTTGCTGAAGGTATCCTATGGGGCGTGAGAGCAGATGATAAATACGGCGTAGATGCGGATGGTCAGTTATTAACCGATGGAACAGGAGCTGGTACTCCTAAAATTCGCGTGAATGGTTCTATGTACAATACCGGTCTTAAATCCGGTAAAGTGCTCTTGGATGCAAGCGGTGCTGTTAATAAAACCGGATACTCAGAAGACTGGCGTCTCCAGCAGATCTGGCGTGTGAGAAGAGATTGGGAAACTGGTGATCTGACATCGGACGTAGCGATTGTTAAAAATATTGGTGCCAACGATGTAACAGAAGCACAGATTGCATCTACGAAAGCGCAATACAAGCATGACTGGGAACACTGGCCGGTAGCTAAAGGTGCGCCTTATGATGACGTCAATGGAGATGGCTCTTTTACTGCAGCAACATGGAATACTGAAACGCTTGAATGGGACGGTGATATTCCTGGGATTCCAGGTGCCGATCAAACCATCTGGCTGGTCGCCAATGATCTACCAGATGAAAACGATCCTAATTACCCTGGGCAGGCAGTCAGTGTATCAGAAGGTGGTTGGGGTTCTCCTCCAATCGGTTTTGAAATGCAGATGTCTATGTGGGGATATGATTATCCATTTTCCAACCCGCTCTCCAGTATGTTTTTCAAACGTGCGCGTATGATCTATACTGGATTACCTGGCGGCCCGGCAACGGCTAAGCTAGACACCGTATATTTTACACAGTGGTCTGATCCTGATCTGGGAACATATACAGACGACTATGTCGGATGTGATACCACCTTAAGTCTTGGGTATGTATATAATGGTAATACATTTGATGAAACATTTTTTGATAACTACGGTAGTCCCGTGCCTGCCGGTGGTTATGACTTTTTAGAAGGTCCAAAAGTAGATGCAGACGGTGATGGTGTCCTAGATACACTGGGTATGACCAGTTTTGTATACTTTGCTGCTGGTTCTTCAGTGAGTGACCCCAGTACCCGCGTATATGCAGGTACATTGCAGTGGTTCAATCTGATGGAAGGTTTTTTACCGAGACCTCCATATCCAACTCAGAACCCCTTTGTGGACCCACTTACAGGTTTAGCAGAAATATTTGTACTGGCGGGTGACCCGCCTACAGGTACTGGCTGGATTGATGGAATCATTCTGCCACCTGGTGACAGGCGCCTGGTTATGAATACAGGGCCGTTTACAATGGCATTAGGTGATACACAAGATGTTGTCATTGGTCTCATTGGTGGTATGGGTGGTGATAACCTTTCATCCGTTACAGTACTGAAATACAATGACGTCTTTGCACAGTTTGCCTATGATAATGATTTTTCATTGCCGACGCCACCGACACCACCAATTGTGTCTGCGTTTGAAGGTGATGGCTATATTACCCTTAACTGGGCGGAGACAGCTGCTTATAATAAAACAGAGTCTGTGGTCAATAAAGGCTTTGCTTTTGAAGGTTATAAAGTTTACCAGTTACCAAATCCGCTTGCCTCTGGTTCAGAGGGTGTACTGGTCGCTCAATATGATGTAGCGAATGGTGTGATGGTTATTACGGAAAAAGCAGTAGACCCAGCAACGGGTCTTGTGCTTGAAAAACCTGCGCATGTTGGTAGTGATAATGGAATTAGCCGTGTTGTTGTTATTAAAACAGATGAATTAAGAAATCGGCCGATTACCAATGATAGACCATATCATTATGGTATTAGTGCCTATTCTTATCTACCTGATAATGAATTCTCACCGTTTAAATCACTCGAATCCTCTATGACCCGTGTTTCTGTGACGCCAAAACTCCCGGATCCGGGTAAATCTTATACAGTTGATTCAGGTGATTATATGGATATGACCCATACAGCTGGTACCAGTGACGGACAGGCTCGGATTGAAGTAATTGATCCTGGTGTTGTTACTGGCCATACGTATGAGGTTTCGTTTGCAACGGATGAAGCCACGGGTAGCATACTTTGGAATGTTACCGACGCTACCTCTGGCAGCGAAATCCTGTCAGACTATACACAAGGATCTTTATTCACAGATCCTGGTTTTCCTGCAGCTGACGGCTTGACATTTAAAGTGACAGGTCCGCCAAATGCGTTTAAGAACTTTTTAGTAACGGCTCATGGTGGCGGCGTACAAGATCCGCCATTGCAAGGCGCACAGGACTGGGGCGGTTTTCCAGTTTCTTATACCGGTCGTGTCAACCAATCCAATGGTACAGGTTGGTTCTTCCACGGTGGTGGTGCCGGAGGGAATGCTTATGATGTGATGATCAGTCGAATCATTCGCGGCAGTAAGTGGGCATACCTCATTCCAAATGATTTTGAATATCGTTTTACCTATGAAGATGATAACTATTGCTATTTAGCATATACTACTGGGTCATTGGTTAGGGTTCCATTTGAAATCTGGAACATAACACAAGGCTATCGACTCTGCCCATGGTCCTATGACTATGACGAGAATGATGCTTGGGGACTCCATGCCAACGACCATCCTGGGTCAGGTGGAGCAAACGATCCATACACAGACTGGATTTATCCTCGATTACCAGAGAATTGGGCAACCGCCGGCAATGCTGCCGGGGATGACGAATCTGGTTATCAAGCTTGGCTAGCGGCTTCTATCGCTGCTGGTGGTGGAGCGCCCACAGCAGACGGACATTATCTCCATGAAGGGTTTACTCGCGATTACTATGGCACTAATTATGGCCCGGAACTCATGGGTCGTAACGTTTGGTTTGTCTGGAATTTGGATGATGTATCTGATGGTACCATTGATGTTGATGATCCAGCAAAGCTGCTTCCGGAAAAAGGTACAGTTGTTTTAATTACTACCAACAAAACCAACCAGCCTGCTGATGTATTCAGTGTTGAGGCACCAAAAGTTGAGTCCACATCTGTGGCTGACGATGTTAAGAAGGTCAATGTATTCCCGAATCCATATTTAGGGTATCACGATCTTGAGATTTCCAGGGCAGAACTACCAGCTCCGAAATACGTGACTTTTAACCATCTACCTACGACAGGTAAAGTTGTGTTCCGTGTTTTCAATATGGCTGGTGTTATGGTAGCAAACTTCGAAAAAAGTACAACTACTCAATATCAGACATGGAATATGAGAAATGCCAATCAATTTCCACTTGCAAGTGGCATTTATATCATTCATGTTGATATGGGATCTGCAGGAACAAAAGTATTGAAGCTTGCGCTCGTTACTGAAGAAGAATGGGCGAAACGCTACTAAGGCTCAGAAGGAGAATTAATAATATGATTAATAAAAGAATAATAACAATCCCATTTGTGTTGGTTTTTCTGATGGGCTCTCTAATGGCTCAAGGGCAAAACCAGTATGGGGGTGCAAAAGCAGGCGGTATGCGTAATGGTACTGCTGGTGCAAGTCAGCTTCTGATCCCACAGGGTGCATCATACTTAACTGGAGGTGGCGCAGTCGCCATGGCCCGCGGTGTAGGTGCAACATTTTGGAATCCAGCTGGTGTTGCTCGCATGCAATCGAGTGTAGAAACATCATTTTCCAATAGATCATACATTGCTGATATGTCTGTTTTATTTGCAGGCGCAACGATGAAATTTGGGAATAATGCCTTTGGGGTGAGCATACGGTCTATCGATATTGATGAAATACCGGTAACAACTGTGTTTTCACCAGACGGAACAGGTGAAATGTTCAAACCCACTAACTTTACTGCTGGGTTGACCTACTCGCGGATGATGTCTACTAAAACATCAATGGGTATCAGTCTCAATTCAACCAGTGAAGGTTTTAAACGGGTAAAAGGTACCGCAATTACTATTGATGCTGGTGTTCAATACTCAGACTTCCTGGATGTTTCAGGGATGGATGTTGGTGTTGCTGTAAGAAATTTTGGTCGGCCAATGCGTTACAATGGCTCCGGTCTATTGGTTGACGCCATTGCTATAGGAAGTGATCGACAGGTTGGCACATACAAAGTTGAACCCGCAAAGTTTGATGTTCCAATGCTGATGGAATTAGGTATTTCCTATCAAGTTGGTGGTTTGTCAGCTGGCGTTACGTATGAAAGCAACAATTTTGATCAAGATAAATTGAAATTAATGGGTGCTTTTAGCTTACCGGGACTGGCAACGGCCAGAGTCGGTATGTTAACCGATCTTACAGATGTTAATATACAGGATGATTTGGCAACAACTACTGTTGATGAAAGCAAATCTGAATTTGAAAATATCTTTGCAGGTGTTTCATTCGGCGGATCAGTATACCTCCAGAGAATCCTCGGAATTAATGCATCGATAGATTATGCCTATATTCCTGCGAAGTTCTTTGATGGGAATACCGTTCTTACACTGAACGTTGGTTTCTAAAAAACCATAAAAATCAATAATAATAAAGAAGCCCTGCACTTGCGGGGCTTTTTTTTATCAATTTTTGATTAATTTGCCTGTATGAATAATCGGCTGATTTCATATTGCGTCTTTTTTCTGTGTATTTTTATACCTGGTTGCTCTAATAAAAAAGAACAGAAATCATTTATAATCCCTCAACCAGCATTTGTCGAAAAAACATTACCAGTTTCCTTTTCTGATTTTATTGGATCCAAGCAGTGTCAAGCCTGCCATCCGGATATTTATTCCCAATGGGAAAATTCAACTCATGCCAAAGCGGGTGGTAGTCCCGAAGATGTAGCAGTCATTGCGCCCTTTAACGGGGATTCGATTCAATTATCAGATGTTACTATCTACCCTGAAAAAAAAGGTAACAATTATCAATTTCGATTAATTGATAACACAACCAGGGATCAGCAGATTATTAAAGTTGAAGCCGTTGTGGGTGGCGGATTCATGTATGGTGGCGGTACGCAGACATATTTTGGGAAATTTGAAGATGGTACCTATAGATTTTTACCGTTTGATTTTAGTAAGGACGAAAATGTCTGGTTTGTACAGGTTAAAAGCAGCGAAGAATGGAAGAAAGCGGATGAACGTATATCCATTAGTCAATTATACAATTGGCCTCCCCACCGCGTATTAGGAGAAATAGAGGATATATCTAACTGCCAAAACTGCCACGGTAGTCAGATTGTTGGGAAAAAAATGGGGAAAAAATACAAGACAAACTTCACTACTTTGGCAATAAACTGTGAATCGTGTCATGGTCCTGCGAAAAAACATGTAACAACCATGTCCAAAATAGTAAGTGGAATGATTGCAAATCCCACTACAATTGGAATCAAGAGCATAGCAGGCATATTACCGACAGAAAGTTTAAATATCTGCTTTCAGTGTCACGCAGTGAAAACACCCCTGAAAGATGGTTATCTACCAGGACAAAATCTGGAAGAATTTTATTCGCTTCGATTAATGTTACTGGGCAATGAAAATCCCTATGCAATTGACGGCAGAATAAAAACATTTGGGTACCAGCAAAACCATTTGTTTAGTGATTGCTTTATCAATGGATCAATGACATGTATCAGCTGCCATAATCCTCATAGCCAGAATTATCAGGATATCAATCGGCAACTATTAGCGGATAGGTTTGACGATCGGCAATGTACGGCATGCCATATGGCAAAAAAGGAAAATATATCCGCCCATACATTCCATAATCAAAACTCAACTGGTAGTAAATGTATTTCCTGCCATATGCCCTTTCGCCAACATGAGGGTATTGGCAATGAAATCAGGTTTACACGATCAGATCATACTGTTTCTATTCCCCGTCCTATCTACGATCAATCACAAGGGTTTGAGTCCGCATGTATCCAATGCCATAATGATCAGACAGAAGAAGCACTCCAGGATTTTGTAGATCAATGGTGGAAACCGGCAAAACCAATGAATCCTATCATTGCAAACAGGCTGAGCATAACGAAGGAGACCAGTCGGGAATCAGCTGCAGGATTGTTGCTTCATCCAGATGAGAAACACAGCATGGGGCAGTATGTAAATTTGAGTTATTTTATCAAACGTTACCTCTCACCCGGCATGGATAATTTGGATCGGAAAATTATAAAAAAATTGATGGATTACGCTGAGATTGAGGATGATATTGACCTGAAATCATTAGCACTTGCCGGACTTCATTATAGTCAGTATAATAATCCCGATGTCCAAATGTTTTTAATAGAACAATTAGAAAAAATGGGGACTACAGAAGAGGCGATTCGCCTTCGTTGGGGGCTAATATTAGATTATTTTGGTACAGTATTTTATCTGGTCGGTGATCGTCCACGGGCCATTGAATGTTATGAATTGGCAAAGCAGGTGTTGCCCGATGATAAGAAAATTGCAAAAAATATAGTGCGGGCAAAATCTTAATGATTAAAAAGAGATTGAAGAGCCGGATATAACTTTTCATAAGTTAAACTCTGACCGAAATAATATTCTCCTTGCCCATCTTGTAAAATAAGTTCCCAATGAAGATGGGATTCATCACGTGTTCCCAAGGTGCTCGCGCGCGTTCCTGTATTTCCAGTCTTTGCAAATATTTCTCCTGATTTTATTTGATAACCTGGTTTTATTTGCGGATTGATATAAGAAAGATGGGCATAAATAGTAATGGAACGGTAACCGGGGAATAGGTCGAATCCATGATCAATGACTACTGCTTTGCCCAGCAACACAGCATTGAAAATATCAGAAGGGGTACGATCAAGTTTTGCAGCTCGATTTAGAATTTTAAGTCTGAAATCAGCAGGGACTTCTTCAAAATCTAAATCGGAACGAATAATAATACCGTCCGTCGCCGCTTGTACCGCTGTACCCCAGTCAGAAAAAAAGTCAATACCCCGATGAATACCAGCGCGATAATTTCTAGGGGCATTGGGTAGCCTGGAGGCTTTTTGGGGCACAGATAGTCCTTTGCAAGGCAGTATTAATGCAGTTGTTGGTGAAATATGGTAAAAATCGGGGATAATGCCGCCTTTATCAAATAATGGCTCAATAGGGTAGCTAGGATCAGTTTTGGCTAAAAAAGCACGAATTTTGGGCATTATAACGCTTGTATCGATTGTATAGGTGATCATGATTTCATCGTTGTGGTTTTTTAGCTTGGATAAGGAACGCGTTAATTCCCTATCCGTTATTTTCGAAGTAAACACATTTGCATACATTACCATGGAAGAATCATGTAATCCCGGGTGAGCAATTTCAATTAAATCTTTCAAGGGAATAGGCTGTTCTGCTAAATATGTCAAAGAGTCCAGCCCCGTCAATTCCCGATCGGTAATAATTGTTGCTGTAAAACCGTTACTGGAAATACTAATGGAAGGATTAACAATGTTTACAATAGGTAATTCAGGGCGGGGAGATTCATACAGGGGTTTTGTGCAGGCCACAAAAGCGACCAATATTAAGAACAAATGCTTTTTCAATGAATCAGGCTAGCTTCTTTAAAGCGTTTATCCCATCAATATAGACTTGATCTGGGGCCCCACTTATAGTTGATTTACATATATTAGAGAATATTGAATTGCCTTTGTCTATATCACTAAATTCATCTGGAAATAATAATTGGATCGTTGGAATATCAGCGATTTGTAACGCCTCAACTATAGAATATTCATATCTTGCCCATGCCATCGGTGCGAAAAGCATGCCATCAGCCCAATTACGATTTCGTTGGATAAAATTGATCGCCTGAAATATCTTATGTGTTTGCATAATTTTTAAATTGATTTCCGAATTGCGAACATGACGACGCAAGCCAGTATTAATTTTGTCTAAAGTGATCCGTTGGCCAATATGGGCTGAAATAGAACCAATCAGATTCAGATTAGGGCCGTGTAAAACAAGTATATTCATGATTTATTGGTTGGAAATTTAGCGCATTGGGATCAAATGCCCGATAATATAGCCGATAATTATTCCTATCAATAATGCCAGGGTAAGTATGCGGGATTTTGTGAATTCACTCCGATAACCTTTTTTTATAGCGATGGCCCCAACAAAATAGCCCAGTGCATTTAAAATCCAGAAAAATGGAATGGCCAATACTTTAATGATAAAGGGACCAATTAATGGAATGGTAGCAATTAGTGCTGCTAATCCAGCGAATGCTTGGGTAAAAACACCAATAACAATTGTTCCAAAAACAACTACTTTTTGATCAATCCCCACCTTCAAGGCAATAGCAATAAATGCAGTGATGACAGACCAGATTAATATTTGCTTTCCGTAGGTATTTAAAAAAGGTTGTTTACTCATTTTGTATTACGAAATTAAATGGAAATCCGTATGCTGTCATACTTACTTGGATAATACGACGATTTCCATTTCGTTCCACCCAGATTTGGCGTACTGCATCTGGGTCAGGCGCATAATGCATTAAACGGTCGGTACGCTCTAAAAATCCGTTTGATTCATTTAAATACTCCATATCCATGCGGATATGGTCGCATAATATATTTGTATTACCTACTTTGATTGTTTCTGTTTCTCCCCATAAAAATCTGCCTCGCATCGGTTTGCCCTCGTGATCAATTTCAAACCATTTTGTATCAAGTATTTCTTGGTGCTGCCGGTTTAATCTGGCAAACATAGTAAACATTGTTTGAGTGGAATCAGACCTATCCCTAGTTTGATTATTATAATGGAGTACTTCATTCTTCAATTCGATTAAAACAGATTGCTTGAGATTATCTTGTTTAATTTTCTTTTTGAATGCTATTAATCCGAAGTGTGTTGTATCAAAGTTTGTCGTGTAGGCGTTTTTGATGGGCCAAATAGCATCAATTAGTCCAATAGTCTCAACCTTTAGTGTAACCGAATCTGAAATTGATTTGAACTGGATTTTGGCCATTGGAAATCCATATACATTTGCTGAATAATTCTGCCCACAAATGATAGTTATAAAAAGGAGAAATGGGATACCCCTGACCATGATAAATAATAATTAAGTGATAACGATGAAATAACCAGCAATTAAAAAATAAAGAGTAACACCCAAAATATCAATTGCAGTAGTTACAAAAGGGCCGGTTGCTACCGCAGGATCAATATCAAAACGGTTTAAAATTAATGGTACCAGTGAACCAATTGTAGCAGCGATGATCATGGAGAAACAAATGCTTAAACCTACTACAACACCTAGCATGGGCGATGCCTCTAGGAATTGAAATAATGTAAAAATACCTAAGAGCACTCCGTATAAAACCCCAAGAATTAAACCGACACGGATTTCCTTAAATAAAATTTTAACTGAATTTTCAAATCCCACCCGACCTGTTGCCAAACCGCGTACAATAATCGTTGAAGATTGGGTGCCAATATTACCTCCCATACCCATAATTACAGGTATAAATGCGGCAAGTGCAATTGTACTTTGAAGTACATTGTCAAAAATACCAATGATAAATGCTGCCAGAATTCCACCAATCCAACTGGCGAATAGCCAAGGTAAACGCATTCGAGCGTTATCCCATGAAGACTTTAACAGAATTTCCCGATCCTTACCGGCACCCACCATTTGGAGAAAGTCTTCAGTAGCTTCTTCACGGATAACGTCTACCACATCATCCACTGTCACAATTCCCAATAATTTTTCATCAGAATCCACCACCGGCACAGCAAGAAAATTATATTGAGAAACGATTCGTGCCACTTCTTCCTGATCAATTTCGGGCCGTACGGCGTGTACTTTGCGAGACATAATATCTTTAAGCATAGTATTGCCCGGCGTTGTCACTAAATCCCTTAGAGAAACCACTCCAGTTAATATTTCATTATTGTCTATAGCATATAAATAAAAGACCATTTCCGCTTCTTCATGGTCCTGAAGCGCAGCAATCGCTTCCTGGGCTTTTGTATTTTCATGCAGTGTGAATACATCTGTAGACATAAGACTTCCAGCACTGTCTTCGGGATAAGCCATCAATTCTTCCAGTTCTTCCTGCTCTTCGGTCTGGAGAAGTTCAATAACAGATATAGCGTACTCTTCGTCAACTAAACCCATGAGATAGGCCTGCTCATTTGAACTGGCTTCTTCCAAAATGGATGCCATATGCTGTGGATCTTCCTGTTCTAGTAGACGTATTATAATAGCTTCATCCAGTTCGCTCAAAAATTCTACTGTGGCTTCCGAAGGATTCATCAAATTAAAAATAGCATCCTGTTCTCCTTCGTTGAAATAGCGATATATTAAAGCCATATCTGCAGGATGTGTTTTGTTAATTAACTTAATAATATTCGTTTTTGCGTGACGCCGAAGAAGACGTCTGAATGTATCGCGCAAAAGATTGATTTCGGTTCCAAACATTTCTTTTTTCATTTTAATTCACCTGCGTTGTTTTTAGATTTTTAAAACCAGTCCAGAAAAGATATATACCAAGCACAAGCAAAATAGGATTTAAGTGACCATGCCAAAGAATGAAAGATTCAAAGGAATCTCCCAAAGATGTAAATAGTAAAGATGTGCCGTTTATAATAACATGAAAAACGATACAAGGAATAACTGAATTGGTTTTCCAGGCGACATATCCAAGGAGGACACCAAGAAAATAAATCTGTATCATCCAGTAAGGATTAAAATGAATTGCCGCAAAGAAGAGGCTTGAAAATAAAATAGCCCGGGTAATATCACCCCAGGCATTTTCCAGGTATTTTTGCAGGAATCCTCGAAATAAAATTTCTTCCCCTATGGGAGCCAAAATAACTACAGTGAAAACGAGTAAAACTAAAGATAAAGGATTATCGGGCGTCATCATAGCTTCAACTTGTAGAAATGAATCAGGCATAGGAATCACTATATCAACGAGAATATTTATTTCATCTGAAATCACCATGGCACCCAAAGAAAATAACAAAGTTGCTAATATTGTATTCTTTGATACAGGGTTAAAGCGTAATGATTCAAAAAGAGGGTATTTTTTTCGGACTAAAAAAACAATAACGGGGACAGCTAAAAATCCCTGTCCAACAAACATAGCAAAATAGGTGGAAAGACCTGGCTTAGAGCCGGTGAGGATAGACGGATCCAGGGCACCGAATATTGAGCCAATAATCAGCGCTAAAAGGACCGATAGAAAAACGATCCCAAATGCAAACTTTACTGATAGGGTCTGGTTCATGAGGATCTGAATCCGTTCTTTTTAGCATATTGGAAGTTACGGAAATCTTACTAAACGGAGAAACATCCGCTTATTGTGTTAAACGATACAATAAAATACCCATTGCCACACCTACATTTAAAGATTCTCCGATTCCAATTTTGGGGATTGTTATTGTTTGGTCCAGTTGTGCTTTGACATCATTACTTAGCCCATGGGCTTCACTACCCATGGCAAGGACCCAATTTTTTGGTATTTTTTTGAGTGTATCAATTCCTACTCCTTGCAGGTCCGCACCAATAATTTCAAGGTTTTTTAGTTCTTTTAATTTTATTGTTCCCATCCATGAAAGGCAGAAATGAGCGCCCATTGCACTTCGGACCACTTTGGGATTAAAAGGATCAATGCATCCATCAGAAAGAGCCACTTGGCTGATCCCGAACCAACAAGCTGATCTTAAAATAGTCCCCATGTTCCCCGGATCTGAAACTTGATCTAAAAAAATAATATTTCCCCCCCAGTTGGGTTTTGTGTACTGTGGTGTTTTGTAAATAGCTAGAATACCCGAAGGTGATTTTGAAGGAGAAAGATAATTTAGTTCAGTTTTTGTAATTGTTTTATTCTGAATTGAATTAAGTTGATTAATCAGACTCGGGTTATTTTTTGAAAATTCTTCTGTACTGACAACTAATTTAATCTGCGATTTTGTATTTAATGCCTCCTGTAGTGAACGAATACCTTCTATGATAAAAAGACCGTACTGCTCTCGGAATTTTTTTTTGTGGAGTGAACGAATCAGTTTTTTTTGATTTTGACTAATCAATTGTTAGAGTCCAAAGACCCACCATTTGGTAAGAAAGGACAAAAATTAATTTGCTTGGTATACTATTTTCCCATTTACAATAGTATAAATAATTTTGGTATCAAGTATAGAATTTTCCGGGACCGTTATAATATTTTGGGATAAGACAGTAAAATCAGCATATTTCCCGACTTCAATCGAACCCTTGATGTTTTCTTCAAAAGCACCAAAAGCAGCATTAATTGTATAACTTTTTAGTGCTTCTAACCGTGTCATTTTTTGTTTTGGCTCATATCCATTTTTGGGCATACCTGATAATGTCCGACGTGTAACACTTGCATATATTGAGGCAATGGGATCGATCCGTTCAACTGGTGCATCTGTACCGTTGACCAGTACCGCACCTGTATCCATAAGATCTCGCCATACGTATGCACCATCTACAATGCGCTTGCTTCCTAGACGGTTTATAGCCCAGGGACGATCAGAGGATAAGTGAATCGCTTGCATAGCGGCGATTACTCCCATTTGGCCAAACCTAGGGATATCTGCAGGGTCAATATGCTGGGCGTGCTCGATACGCCATCGATGATCTTCTGCTTTGTCTGGATTCTGATTAAATACTTTTTCATATTGGTCTAATACTTCACGATTGGCGCGATCACCAATTGCATGAGTATTAACTTGGAATCCATTATTCATCCCATTTGTTGCCACATCATAAACATACTCCATTGATTGGGTGGCCATACCAAAGTGTCCTGGGCGGTCAATATATTCTTCTAATAACCAAGCACCGCGTGAACCAAGCGCCCCATCAGCATTCAGCTTGATAGAACGTATAGTCAGGTAGTCATTCCCGGTGCCGATTTCAGGGCCATTTCTATACCAATCTTGAAGCAGTTCAGTGTCCTGACTCGTCAGCATGACGTAAAGACGAATTTTTAGGTTGTTGTTCTGTATAGCTTTTCGATAAGTAGCGATGGAACTGCGGCCTGATCCAGCATCTTGAAATGATGTTATACCATTTTCTAAACAGGCTTGAACTGCAAATTTTAGTGCTTTATCATTATTACCATCACTTTGCTCTGGTACATGCCGGTTAATTAATCCTTGTGCACGCTCATTGAATATCCCGGTTGGATTTCCTTGCAGATCTTTGATGATTTCACCACCAAACCCAAATTCAGATTCAGCTGTAACTCCAGCAATTTTCATCGCTTCCGCATTAGCGAATCCAGCGTGTCCGCTAGCATGGGTAAGCCATACAGGATTATCTGGTGATATTTCACTTAGTTTTTGATGAGTTTGAAATCCTTTTACCACTGGGCTAGGTGCCGGCGACCATTTACTTTGATGCCAGCCACGTCCAAGAATCCATTCTCCTGGCTCAGTTTCTTTAACTGCACCGGCTACCATATCTACCAGTTCATCATAACTGGAAATAGATAATAGATCTAAGCGCATTTTAGCGTAACCCACGCCCATAAAATGACCGTGTCCTTCAATTAAACCAGGTACCATGGTAGCGCCTTTTAAATCAAGCATCTTAGTATTATCTCCAATCAAAGAACGCATGCTATTTATTGTCCCAACGGACAGTATTTTCCCGTTTTTCACTGCAACTGCTTCTGCTGTGGGTTTGAATTCATCTACAGTATATATCATACCGTTCTGAATAATGAGATCTGCGATGTTGGTTTCACAGGAAAAAAATATGATAGAAGGGAATATGAGAAAAAAAACTTTTAATGATTTCACCGGAATATCCTCTTTTGAAATTTTGAAATAACTTGGGGCAAAAGTAACGCCCAATCAATATAGTACTCAATTAAATGATAAAAGAAATTTCATTGTAAGGCCTTTTTGAACCCGGTAATTTCATATTTAGTTTTATATGATAAATTAAACGTGTCAAAAAGCGTAACTCCTCAAAGTAAAGATTATGCAGCCTGGTATACTGATGTGGTGACTAAGGCTGGCCTGGCTGATTATGGCCCTGTCAAAGGCACCATGGTGATCAAACCTTATGGATTTTCTTTGTGGGATAATATTAAAGAAATATTTGATTCCATGCTCAAAGGGACAGGTCATGTGAATGCCTATTTTCCCTTACTTATACCTAAGTCTTTTCTAGCTAAAGAAGCAGAACATGTAGAAGGATTTGCCAAAGAATGTGCAGTAGTAACCCACACACGTCTAAAGTTAGACGAACAAAATGGGATTATTGTGGACCCAGAGTCAAAGTTGGAAGAAGAGGTCATTATTCGTCCCACATCAGAAACAGTGATATGGGCTATGTACAAAAAATGGATTCAGTCTTACCGTGATTTACCATTACTCATCAATCAATGGGCCAATGTAGTGCGTTGGGAAATGCGTACGCGTCTTTTTCTACGAACAACAGAATTTCTCTGGCAAGAGGGGCATACTGCACATGCTACAGGTAAGGAGGCTGAAGAAGAAACACTGCTCATTTTAGAATTATACCGACAACTTGCTGAGGATTACCTTGCCATGCCTGTTTACACTGGATTGAAATCTGAATCTGAAAAATTTGCTGGTGCGGAACAAACTTATTCTATCGAAGCAATGATGGGTGATAAAAGAGCTCTACAGGCAGGAACATCACATAATTTAGGGCAGAATTTTGCTAGAGCTTTCGACGTAACGTTTCAAACTAAAGACAATAAAGAAGAAATGGTTTACGCCACTAGCTGGGGGGTAAGTACACGCCTGATTGGTGGTGTAATTATGACCCACGGTGATGATAAGGGCCTGAAACTTCCACCAAAAATTGCACCTTACCAGGTTGTAGTCGTACCAATTTTCAGGGATGAAAATAAACAGTCCATACAAGATTATTTGGCACCTCTTTTATCTGAACTTCGTTCGGCTGGTGTTCGGGTGCATGAAGACTGGCGGAAGGATAGCCCTGGCTTCAAATTTAATGAATGGGAAATGAAAGGCGTTCCGCTGCGGCTTGAGGTTGGACCCAAAGATGTTGAAAGTAAACAAGTGGTACTTGTTCGGCGGGATAACAGCGAAAAACAAATTATCCAAAAAAATAAAATTGCTGGTTTAGTACCACAATTTTTGGATGAAATTCAAAAGACATTGTTTGAATCGGCTAAAGCCTTTAGATCAGAAAATACACATACTGTTACAACTTATGATGAATTCAAGGATGTAATTGCAAATCAAGGTGGTTTTATTCGTTGCGGATGGGATGGAACAGAAAAAAGTGAAATAGCGATCAGGGAGGACACCAAGGCAACAATCCGAGTGATACCTTTTGATGAAAATCCCAAAGGATTAAAATGTATCTATACCGGGACCCCAGCCCGCCACGAAGTTATTTTTGCTAAAGCCTATTGATGGGCTGAAAGTTTACTGATTGTAAACTTTACCACACCATGATCACCAATTCAGTAGCTATTGTTCTGAAGCGGTTTCCTTATAGTGAATCCAGTATTATCGCCCGATGTTTTGTTCGTGAAATGGGTAAAGTCAGTTTTATCGTTCATGGTGCTCACAGAAAAAAATCTCCAATGGGATCTTATTTTCAACCGATTAATTGTTTGGATTTGGTTTATTATTATAAAGAAACCCGTGACCTTCAAACTGTGTCCAAAGCATCATTTTCCCATTCATGGTCAGCCATACCAATGGACCTAAAAAAAATCGCCTATGCCATGGCCGTAATTGAATTCACCGATAAATGTCTAATAGATAATGATGCCCATCCTGATTTATATGATGAATTGGTAAAAACTTTAATCACAATTGAAAAAGAAGAAAAACAATTGAATTTGGCGTATTGGTTTTACCAATACCAACTTTTGAAATTGTTAGGATTTAAGCCAGATTTTAATCAATCTGAGTTGGATTATACCCCTTTACCTAATCCCTATGCAGGACCTAACACAAAATCTGTTTTTAAATTTTTTGAAAACGGCCAAAGCGGTATACATATGGGACTCACAATTACTCCAAAGGATCGGAAAGTGATTAGCGATTATTTGAATACTCGTCTTGGGATTCATTTTGATGGCATTAGAAATTTGAAATCTATTCAAATTTTACGTGAAATGTTTTCTTGATGATATACAAGGGGAAATTAAGGTCGCATAATGGTAGCGCGTTTTTAGAAACAGATACTGGTGAACGTCTGTTGGAGAGTTACAGAATTTGGCAGGGATATATAATTCACTGGCGTGACCAGTCCGTTTGTGTTCGCATGCTACCACAAAAAGATTACGAAACACACAAACCAATTATTATTATGTGGCCAGATAAACCGAAAACAGCGACGTCTTTTGTGGAAATATATTATAATGAAAGATTAGTAAAATATTCTACCTCTACATTTGGACATAACGCCATCAATGTAAACGGAGAGTTTTTTAATTTTTCTCATTTAATTAATGAGAATGAATCAATGGATGAAGCCGAATATATGTACCGCCCTGCACTGGGAGAATTTGCCATGTCTCCCCATACAGGTAAATATCAAATTATGGGAGATGGGACAGCTTACTTAGATAAATTTGGAAGAAACTTCATGCGCACCATCCATGTTATTAGAGTGGAAGGTATGGATACAGATCGTTTGGCGGAAATTAATCACCATGAACTTAAAAAGATCCATGCAACACCACCTGATCCTAAGGAACCAGAAAAATATCGGGATTTTAATTTTTTAAAACGTAGCTGTACAACCATCATCAGAGATAGTCTCAAAAAATATGGCTTTTCAAGTATTAAAGGCATCTTGCCAAGGGATTTTTTCATTAGTGCTGCCTTGGAATTGATCAAAGCCCAAGAAACATTTGATATAAAAGTCAAACTTTATAAACGTGCCCAGTTGAAAGTTCCGGAAGCGCCTTTTAGTAAGCAAACGCCAATATTGAATCCCATTAATTGGGTGCGCTCATCAAAATTGCCGAAGATGAAAAAAAAATGAAGCAAAATTTTTTATTTGGCTTCATTTGGCTTATCCTATGTGGATGTGATAATGAGTTAGTTGATACATCGCCAGGTGTGTCATGGGAATTAGCTCAGCATCGTAGTAAAACGATTTCCAATTTGGAATATGATATTACTTTAAACATACCCGAGACAATTAAGCATCCTATTTTGGGTTTGGAAATGATTCGTTTCGATTTATCTGATATAAGCCAAAATATAGTATTGGATTTTCGCCAGCCGGAGGAATATATCCACACTGTTAAGATCAATGGTAGGTCTTCAAATTATCTAGCAGAAAACCAGCATATTATAATTGATGGTTCTTTTTTCAATTTGGGCAAAAATCAAATTGAAATTGAATTTAGAGTTGGTGACATGTCTTTAAACCGCAATGATGAATTTCTATATACACTTTTTGTACCTGACCGCGCAGCAACGGCAATACCATGTTTTGACCAGCCAAACTTGAAAGGTCGATATACATTAACCCTTTATATTCCAAAGGAATGGACGGCTGTTGCCAATGGGCCGTTATTGGATGAAGTTGAAAAAAAAGATCAACGGGTTTTTTATTTTGGGGAAACACAGCCCATCAGTACTTATCTCCTGGCTTTTGCAGTGGGAAAATTTCAAAAGTTAACGGCCGAACGCAACGGAAGGAAAATGGTTATGTACCACCGTGAAACAGATGAAGAAAAAGTCTCACGCAATTCAGAGACCATTTTCAATTTGCACGGCAGTGCAATAGCGTGGTTGGAAGAATATACTGGTATTGATTATCCATTCCATAAATTTGATTTTGTTCTGATTCCAGCTTTTCAATATGGAGGCATGGAACACCCAGGTGCAATTTTCTATAAAGATGTAAGTTTATTTTTAGATGAATCAGCAACAAAATCTCAACACCTTGGTCGCGCTGGTCTGATTGCGCATGAGACAGCCCATATGTGGTTTGGTGATTTAGTGACCATGAACTGGTTTGATGATGTATGGACTAAAGAAGTATTCGCCAATTTTATGGGAGGGAAAATTGTGAACCCCTCTTTCCCTGAGATTAACCATGATCTACGGTTTTTAAGTCATTATTATTCCGCTTATGGTGTGGATAGAAGCTCGGGCGCAAATCAAATTCGCCAACCACTAGAAAACCTTAATATGGCAGGGTCACTTTATGGCGCTATTATTTATTCCAAGGCACCTGTAGTAATGAAACATCTGGAATTACTGGTCGGGAAAGAAATATTTCGAAATGGAATGCAGAAATATTTAAAACAATTTAGTTATCGGAATGCAACCTGGTTAGATCTGATTCAAATATTAGATGAATTATCAAAGGAAGACCTGGAATCTTGGAGTAAAATGTGGGTTGAAGAGCCGGATCGGCCTATTATTGATGTTGCTATTGATTTTACACCAAATGGTACTGTTAGAAGATTAAAGCTAAAACAATTTGACCCAAAGAAAAAAACCCGGGTTTGGAAACAATACCTAAATGTACACCTTGGATATACTGACTCAGATATCGTGATTCCGGTATATTTAAATAACAAATCAGTTATTGTACCCGAGACTAAAGGTCTTCAGAGGCCAAATTATATTTTGCCAAATGGAGAAGGTATCGGCTATGGATATTTTCGAATGGATAAGACTACCCGGGAATACCTGTTAGCGCATCTTCCGGAATTGAACGATCCAATGAAAAGAGGGATTGCATGGCTCAATCTTTGGGAGGATATGCTCTATGGTTTTTCACCCCCTAATGATTTGATCCAGCTAGCCATAAGGGCATTAGAAACAGAAACAGATATTTTGAACATTCAACGTATACTAGGAATGTTGACTGATATATTTTGGCATTATTTATTGGATTACCAAAGACAAGCAATTTCTTTGAAATTAGAAACAGCATTAAAAACTCATTTGTATAATGCCCAAACAGTATCTTTAAAATCTTCTTTTTTTCGTGCCCTATGTTCTATTACGCTAACAAATAGCGGTATTTACTGGCTACAAAATGTTTGGATGAAAAGTGATTCTATTTCTGGGATCAAGTTTTCAGAACGTGATTATATATATATGGCTGCTGAATTAGCTATTCGGGAAAAATCCGAAACAGCAGATATACTAAACACACAACTAGAAAGAATAAAAAATCCTGATCGTAAATCACGGTTCATGTTTGTCATGCCAGCTCTCTCCAATGACGAATCCGTTAGGGATTCATTTTTTGAAAGTCTAAAAAAAGAAGAAAATAGAGCTAGAGAACCGTGGGTTCAACAGGCGGTGGGTTATCTTCACCACCCCCTGCGAGCCAGATCTGCTCAAAAATATATTCGGCCAAGTTTGGAAATACTGGAGGAAATCCAAAAAACGGGTGATATTTTCTTTCCGGCCCGGTTTATTAATGCCACTTTAGCAGGGCATCATTCATTATCATCAGTAGAAATTGTAAACCACTTTTTAGAGGAATACCCAAATTATTCGCCTAGGTTAAAATTAAAAATTCTCCAAGCGAGTGATCGAATGTTTCGTGCTTCTGAAATTCTTCATCAATAAAATGATAACGGATTTAACTTTGAATTAGTATAAATTACTGAAATTTTATAAATAGATATGCGATACCAATTCCAATCAGAGCAGGGTAATATTGCTTTCCGGCCACGATATTTCACAGAAGTAATCAAAGTTCTAATTATTGTAAATACAATCGTTTTCTTATTTCGTGTGATTGCTAAAAACCAGCTGGATTTGGCACAGATTTTTGGTCTTTCTGCGGAGACTGTATGGCCCATGGTTTGGCAACCAGCAACCTATATGTTCATTCATGCTGATTTTTTTCATATTTTTATGAATATGTTTGTATTATGGATGTTTGGCTCTGAGATGGAATCACTATGGGGTCGTGAGGGATTTATAAAATATTATTTTATTACTGGTATAGGATCAGGTTTGGTTTGGCTTTTATTCAATATTAATAAACCTTTCACGATTTTAATTGGTGCCAGCGGTGCCATATACGGTTTACTGTTGGCCTACGGACTTATGTTCCCTAATCGCAAAATTTTGATCTATTTTTTGTTTCCTGTCAAAGTAAAATATTTTGTTGTCTTTTTGGGTATAATGGCGTTTATCTCTTCAATGGGAACGTCGGGGTCCAATATTAGCCACGTAACACATCTCTCAGGGATGGTGATTGGGTACATTTATATTAAATCACCTTGGACATGGCCAAAGATGTTGTTATGGATTAATTCGAAAGTGATTGATGTAAAACAAAGAAAAAAAGAAAAAAAAGAAACACGAAAAATGAATATGCAGCAGAAAGTAGACCGTCTGTTGGATAAAATCAATAAAGTTGGTTACGATAATTTAACGGAAGAAGAAAAAGAAGATTTGTATTTCCATAGCAGGCATTTAGGAAAAGACCTTGAAAAAGATTAATCTTTTTTGTTCTTCTCAATAACTTTAAACACTTTTTCACCTTTTTTAGCCATACGATATTTTTCACGGGCTAATTCTTCAATATATTTATAGTCTGTTTTCAGCTTTATTTTTTCATCCTCTAGCTGTAGTTTTTCTTCTCTGAGTTCATTAATCCTAGTTTGGATTTTAGCCCGTTCTTTTTTTAGTCCATATAACTGATAGAGTCCGTGGTTGCCAAAAAAGAAAATAATTAGTAGAGCCAAAGCACCCATCACCAATATAGCGCGAATCACTCGTTTTTGAACATCAATGCTAGATACACCTAATGATCTTTTTCTTTTAACATGACTGGATTTCCCACGGTGTTTCATGAACGGGCAAGCACCTCTATCCCCGGATATTTTGCATTGGTTCCTAGGGATTCTTCTATTCGAAGGAGTTGGTTGTATTTAGCAACCCGATCAGTTCGTGAAGCAGAACCAGTTTTAATCTGCCCCATGCCCATGGCTACCGAAAAATCGGCGATCGTAACATCTTCAGTTTCGCCAGAACGGTGAGAAATAATAGCGCCGTAATTATTGGATTTTGCTAATTTAATTGCCTGAATTGTTTCTGTAACCGATCCAACCTGGTTAAGCTTAATCAAGATAGCGTTCATGGCGTTTTCGTTTATGGCTCGCTTAAAACGGGTGATATTTGTAACGGTAAGATCATCCCCAACAATTTGAATGCGGCTACCAAGCTCATTGTTAAGTAATTGCCAACCCGGCCAGTCATTTTCATCTAGCCCATCCTCAATAGATACGATGGGATATTGATCTACTAATGATTTGAGATAATCCACCATTGCCGCTGATGAATATTGTTTTTTCTCAGAGGGAAGATGATATAAACCATCTCGATAAATTTCACTTGCAGCGACATCTAGAGCCAAACATATATCTTTGCTTAGAGCATAGGGCGTTTTTTCGATAGCTTCCAAAATCACTTCAACAGCCTCTGCGTTAGAGCGTAGATTGGGCGAAAAGCCCCCTTCATCACCTACTGCTGTATTGAGTCCTTTTTGCTTTAACACAGATTTTAGGTGATGGAATGTTTCTGTACCCATTCTCAAAGCTTCAGAGAAAGATTCCGCACCAATAGGTAATACCATGAATTCTTGGATATCAACATTATTGTCCGCGTGACAACCACCATTTAAAATATTCATCATGGGAATTGGTAATGTAGTAGCTTGATCTCCGCCAAGATAAACGTATAGTGGTTGATTACAAGCCTGTGCTGCTGAATGGGCCACAGCCATTGATACCCCCAAAATGGCATTGGCGCCCAAACGGCTTTTATTAGGAGTGCCATCTAGGGCAATCATTGACTGATCAATTTTGGCCTGGTTTAAAGCATTCATACCGATAAGTTGTTTAGCAATGATTTTATTCACATTATCTATCGCATTTAAAACCCCCTTGCCAATATAACGCTTGTTATCTCCATCTCGCAGTTCAACTGCTTCATGTTTACCAGTAGATGCACCAGATGGAACGATGGCTCTTCCAAAAGAGCCATCGTTTAATTGAACATCTACTTCAATAGTTGGATTTCCTCGTGAATCGAGTACTTCGAGACCTAAAATATGCGAAATTATTTTTTCTGGCATGAATTCTTCAGAATTTCAATTAAGAAATTAGATATGGATTTTAATTACTCCTAAGGTGTTTCATGAAGAGAAAAGGTGTGAAATTTAGGTTTGTTCAAAAAATATTGAATAAATCTAATTTGGAGTTAAATTCTCGGCGAAACAAATGATAGTGGAACAGAAAACCACATACATGAAACGCGAAAGAATTGAACCAAGAGGGGACCAGGGTGACCTGTCCCCTTTTTACTGTTCAATTAAACCTAACCAAGGAGGAACCTAAATGGCTGATTTTACTTCAACCGTACAAGGTGTTGCCAATGCCGTTGTTGGCTTAGTCAAAGCTCTAATTGTGATGTTTGTATTTGTAAACATCCTATATTCAACAGGGTTTGATCCCATAGGCGGTATTGTTGATCTGGTAGACTCGTTCTTAGATGGCGGGTTTTCCGGTCTATTAGCCTTATTAATCTTTGTTTCTTTCGCAGGTTAATCAGTAGAATTACGGGGTCCTATTTTTGGGTCCCGTCTGCTATAATAATCCTAGGAGTTAACAAATGAATAAGGCCTTTGAAAGTGTAACTTCGTTCGTGACTGATATCACTAGCCTATTACAAGGACTAGTGGTACTCGGCATTGTAGTTGGTATTCTCTTTGACGACTACTTTGGCGTCATTGCTGGACTTGGCGACTTAATGAGCAAATTCGGTGATGCCGGGTTTGCAGGCCTGCTTGCTTTGATGCTCATCGTTTTTTGGTACAATAAGAAATAAGCACCAAAAAGTAAGTTAAATAAGCGCCTCGGCATTTGTCGGGGCGCTTTTGTTTTAAAGTGTTTTTATATTTTTAAAATATATTTTAATTATTTTGTGGTTGAAAAATTATTTATCAGATGCTTTTGAACATAAATTCTCATCTTCTTTCGATACAAATTTTGATATTTTGATTAATATTATTGCTCCCAACCAAATTTATGACCGCTTATTGATTCCATTCTTAAGCTAAGATAATTTCTATATCATGAAACGCACCTTTATTAACGTTTTCTTGTTTTTAAGTTTCCTTTTCTCCGTTGGAATTTCTGGCTCAATTCGCGTTGTAAACCGTGTTAATAATTCCATGGATGATATAACAACCCTGGATCGTCTCCGCGGAACATATGTCTCCACTAAGGATATTTCTCGAATTCTAGCAAAACGAGACCCTTTTATCAATAAAGATAGAGGGAAAATGGTGCTTTATATTGATAATCATCGAATCAAAATTTCTGGCAACAGCAGTTTTATCTTGATAGATGAGCAGATTTATCAAATGCCTATGCACGCAATTGGGAAACAGAATGATATTTTTCTACCAGCTGAATCCTTCTTTGATATTCTAAGACGGACAGTCTTACCAGGCATTACCTATGACCCACGCCGAATGGTTTTAGATATTGATATGAAAGAATTTACAATTATGGGTGTGGAAATATCTCAAAAAGCAAATGGTACAATATTGCGTATTCGTACACGTAACATATTTCCTGAGGGTAATATCAGTTCATTTTTTCATGAAAATGGCTGGTTTTATTTAACAGTGGCAGGTGGCCTTGTAGATACAACTGAAATTCGGCGAAGTGATACGCGAGGAGTTGTTCAAAGTATCGTAGCTGACCAGCTTGGACAGACAGCACAGCTAGCTTTTCAAATGCGTACTAAAGTACAAAGTCATGAACTTTATCAAAGTAGTGATCCACGTGAAATTGTGGTTTCTTTACGTACACCTATGGGTGGAAGTATGGCGCGTATTAAACAAGTAAAAGATCGCTGGAAATTGGATACAGTTGTTTTGGATGCGGGGCATGGAGGGAAAGATCCAGGAACAATAGGAAGAAAGGGGACAAAAGAAAAAGATATTGCATTGGATATCGTCAAACGATTGGGTTTGCTATTGGAAAAAAATACAAAATTAAAAGTAATATATACCCGTGAAGAAGATATCTGGGTTCCTTTATGGAAGCGTACAAAAATAGCGAATGAATCTAATGGCAAAGTTTTTGTCAGTATCCATTTGAATTCTAATCCCAACAAAACAGCGTATGGATTTGAAACCTATTTATTAAGACCAGGAAAGACAGAAGATGCCATAGAAGTAGCTTCACGTGAAAATGAGGTTATTAAATTAGAGGACCGATCTAAAAATAATTATCAGGATCTTTCAGGGGAAAACCTGATTGTAGCCACTATGGCGCAAAGTGTTTTTATGAAAGAGAGTGAAGATCTGGCAGCAATTATCCAAGAGGAAATGGGGAAAAAAGTCAAATCTAGAAACCGCGGCGTTAAACAAGCTGGTTTTCATGTTTTGATTGGTGCTAGTATGCCAAATGTTTTAATTGAAACAGGATTTTTAACCAATTCGAATGAAGAAAAAAATCTTCGCAATACTAAGTACCGTCAGAATATAGCCGATTCAATATATAAAGCGATTGTAAAGTTCCGATATTCTCGTGAACAATATCTCACAGAGAGTTAGTTGAAAATCTACACTTAGGACACTGTGTCCGTTTTTGAATCGCATTTAGATTATTTATTTAACTTAAAACGCCTGGGGATAAAAGTAGGGCTAAGTCATACTATTGAGTTGTTAAAGCGTTGCGGGGACCCCCAGAATAATTTTAAATCAGTCCATATTGCGGGGACAAATGGGAAAGGATCAACCTGTGCAATTATTTCATCAATACTGAAGACAGCTGGTCTAAAGGTGGGTTTGTATACTTCGCCGCATTTAATTCGGTTTAATGAAAGAATAAGAGTAAATAACAATCCAATTGAAAATGCTCAAATTGTACGATTTATTGAAAAGTATAAATCTGATATTGATGAAATAAAGTCTACTTTTTTTGAAACGACAACTGCATTGGCCTTCAAGCATTTTTCGAACCAAAATATAGATATAGCTATTATTGAGACTGGATTGGGAGGCCGCTTGGATTCAACAAATGTGCTTAAGCCTAATGTGACAGTAATAACACCAGTTTCACTAGACCATTGCGATATTTTGGGTAATGATATTTTATCAATAGCTGGGGAAAAAGAGGGTATAATTAAGAAAAATATCCCATTGGTCTTAGCTCCTCAGCTACTCGCTGTTCAGAACCAATTATTAAAAAAAGTTGAAAAAGTTGGTGCTTCAGTAATTAATGTGGAAATTCCATCAAAGGTTCAAATAACTGAATGGGGGACTAAATTCAAAAGGAAAGATCAATTATTTAATATTCCTTTGGTCGGTTTCCACCAGGCAATCAATGCATCGGTAGGAATAGAATTAACCCAATCATTTATGCCTGAGATAAAAAAAGAAATTATTGATACTGGTTTAACTAAGGTAAAATGGCCTGGTCGTCTACAAAGGATGAAAAAAGAATATCCCATTTATTATGATGTAGCACACAATTTTCATGGATTGCAGTCAATCTTAGAAACCATGAGTCAAATTTTCAATAAAAAACCGTTTGGATTATTTGTTATGAAAAAAAACAAAGAACCAGATTTAGTCGTAAAGGCTTTAGAAAATAAATTTGATCAATTGGTCATCAGCGGCGCTCCGGAACTGGGACTAATGTCGGGGTATGAATTATCACAGAAATTATCAAATTTTGGATTAAAAGATCTTGTTGTGATGGATCGATTTCAAAGCGCTTTGGATCATATCGTAGAAATAACACAAAAAACGGACCGACCGACCCTCGTTTTAGGCAGTCATTATATTGCAAGGTTAGTTTTCAATAAATTTGGTTTTTTATTTTAAATTGATGTAATATCCCATCAGTTGCTTTTGCTTTGTATTTCATGATTTTATATCGTCTGCACAAGGCAATTCCCCAAAATTATTAATCAATCACAAAGATTTTAAAAAAAAATATTACTAAGGATATTTCTATATGAATGTTAATGAATTACAAAAACTGAAGATCCAGGAATTATCAGAACACGCAGAAAAACTGAATATCGAAAGTCATTCAGGGATGAATAAACAGCAGCTTATTGTTAAAATTTTAGAAAGCCAAAATGAAAAGGAAGGTGGTGTCACTGCTGAGGGCGTTTTGGAGGTACTAAAAGAAGGATATGGATTTTTACGCAGTCCTGATTTCAATTATCTCCCAGGGCCAGATGATATTTATGTAAGCCCTTCACAAATAAAACGGTTTGGGTTACGGACAGGCCACAAGGTTTCTGGACAGATTCGTCCACCAAAATCAAAGGAAAGATTTTATGCCTTATTAAAAGTAAACATGGTCAATGGCCAAGATCCTGCTGAGCTTCAACGAGCAATTTTATTTGATAATCTTACACCCCTTTATCCCGAAGAAAAATTTAATTTGGAAGTTAATCCAAAAGATTTATCCACCCGCGTTATGGATATGATTTCCCCAATTGGAAAAGGGCAGCGAGGTCTCATTGTAGCACAACCAAAGACGGGGAAAACAGTATTGCTGCAGAAAATTGCTAATGCTATAACAAAAAATCACCCCAATGCTAAAATGATTATTCTACTCATTGATGAGAGACCTGAAGAAGTAACAGATATGAAGCGGAATGTTGAAGCAGAAGTGATTAGCTCTACTTTTGACGAACCGCCAGAACGCCATGTTGCTGTAGCAGATATGGTTATACAAAAAGCACGTAGAATGGTCGAATTCGGAAATGATGTAGTGATTCTTTTAGACAGTCTTACCCGCTTAGGTCGCGCACATAATGCCGTTATTCCACATAGCGGTAAAATTTTGTCTGGTGGCGTTGATTCCAATGCTCTTAAAAAACCAAAACAATTTTTTGGTGCTGCTAGAAATACAGAAGAAAGCGGGAGCTTAACTATTATTGCTACAGCCTTGATTGATACAGGTAGTCGCATGGATGAAGTTATTTTTGAAGAATTTAAAGGAACGGGTAATATGGAGTTGGTATTGGATCGTAAACTCAGCGATAGGCGAATTTATCCTTCTTTTGATTTGGTTCGATCTGGCACAAGAAAAGAAGAACTTTTATTAGATAAAAAAGTTTTAGCCCGTATGTGGATACTTAGAAAATTGCTCAATGACATGAATGTCATTGAAGCCATGGAGTTTATTCAAGATAGGATGCGTCGAACAAAAACAAATGAAGAATTCATGGAAACAATGAGTCAATAAATCTAAATTAACATGTAAAATTTACTATTTACTCTTGGTGTAGAAGCTAAGGAGAATATATATATGAGTTCTAAATACCCAGAAATACGGACAGTTGCTGTCCGAATCTTCACAGATAAACCTGTGCGAAAAACACCCTATCAAGTAAAAGGTGTTATGATGAACCAATTCCCCGATGAGGAAATTGTACCAATGCTTGATGGATCATATCGTCAAAAGTTTCTTTATCCTCGTGTTCAAGTAAAGATTTTGAATGAACAGATTTATATTGTCGGAATCAATGAAGGAGTTGATTCCATTAAAGCAATTGCCAAAAAGATGGATTTTTTGGATTTTGGTAATATTACGTTTCAAATTTTGAATAATGAAATTGAAGAGCATCAGAATAGATTTCAACCAGTTTCTAAATTGATTCGATATCGGTTTGTGACACCTTGGGTAGCATTGAATCAAACTACAGGATACCGTTATCGGAATTTAAATAATGCTGATCGCGTGAATTTTCTTAATCGCCTTCTTGGACAGAATATCGTATTTATGGCTAGAGAAATGGGGATGGAATTAGAAGAAAATATCTTTACAAAAGTTACACTTTCATCACTGTTTCCTCGACAAGTAGATGAAAATAACTGGGGTGCTTTTGATGGAGAATTCCGTGCTAATTTTGTATTACCAAATTATTTAGGAATTGGGAATGGCATCACTCGAGGTTATGGGACACTTTTTGGTTTATTCAATCCTGAATTATTTTCTTTTAATGAAGGAGATTTACAAAAGCTAGAAGCAAAGGCAACTAAGGAAAATAATAATGAACAAACAGCAATAGCTGAATCTGATTTACAAGAAATTGATGTAGAAAAAGTACCTCGTCCAAAGAAAGTCCCTGGCAAAGATTTAGGGCCAACAAAAAGAAGCAAAAAAGTGCTTTCTGAAGAATTCGAAATTGAGGAAGATGAAACAATAGCTTATCAGACTAATGTTGCTAGAAAAAAGAAAGCAACATATAAACCAAAAAAACGGGGTAAAAAGATAAAAAAAGATTCTTCCAATATTAATTACAATTCAGAAGAATATCATAAAAAACAACATCCCTTTTAATTGAAAAATAAATATGACTGTTTTTGCTGAGCGTGTTCAGCGCGTAAAACCATCCTTTACTCTTGAAATGACATCCAGGGCGGAAGAATTACGTGCCCAAGGAATAGATGTCATGAACTTTAGTGCAGGACAGCCAGATTTCAATACGCCGGAAAATATCCGAAATGCCGCCAAGGCAGCATTAGATAGAGGTCAAACAAAGTATACAGCAGGTTCCGGTACAATTGAATTACGGGAAGCAGTTTGCACAAAACTAAAACGCGAGAATCAATTAGATATTTTTCCAGATCAAGTGCTTATTTCCAACGGGGAAAAACAGAGCCTTTATCTGGTTTGCCAGTCACTCTTTGAAAAAGGTGATGAAGTATTAATCTTCAAGCCCTATTGGGTTTCTTTCCCAGAGTTTGTAACACTTGCTGATGCTACGCCAGTAATAGTTGAAACAGATGCCAAACAAAACTTTGAACCGAATATGGAAGATTTGAAATCAAAAATAACTGATAGAGTAAAAGGAATCATTATCAATTCACCATCTAATCCGACTGGTAGCGTTTGGTCCAATGAAGTTATTATCAATTTACTTGGTATTGCTAAAGATAATGGTTGGGTTGTTATTTCAGATGAATGTTATGAAAGACTTGTTTTTAATGGCGAATTCACTAGTTCTCAAAAACTAAATATTGATCAATGTATCGATGCCAATGTTCTTACTTGTATGAGTTTATCTAAAACTTATGCGATGACAGGATGGAGAATTGGGTATGCATTTGGTGAAAGATCAATTATAAAGGCAATGGCAAAAATACAGGGACAAGCCACATCTTGTGCCAATTCGATTGGACAAGCAGCTGCGGTAGAGGCACTTGTTGGTGATCAATCTGCCGTTGATTTTATGCGTAAAAAATTTAGAGACAGGCGGGATTTAATGGTATCGTTACTTAATACATTACCAAGTGTTAATTGTGATATACCAGGCGGTGCTTTTTATGCCTTTCCCGATTTTTCGAAATATATTGGCAAATCTTTTAAAGAAAAAAAAATAAAAGATTCTTTTGATCTTTGCGATGTGATTTTAAATGTATCAAAAGTTGTTACTGTTCCAGGGGATGGATTTGGCGCACCGGGACATATACGTTTTTCTTACACTTTAGGATCAGAAGTGATTCGTGAAGGAATTAAACGAGTAAAGAAAGTTTTAGAGCAATTAAATTGAATAAGATAGGGAGTAACCTATGAAAGCAAATACACATCCAGAATATAAATTGGGCAAAGTTGTTTGTTCCTGTGGTCATTCATTTCAAGTATATAGCGTAATAGGTGACCAACGTATAGAGATTTGTTCAGAATGTCACCCATTTTATACAGGGAAACAAAAACTGGTTGACACAGCCGGACGTATTGAACAGTTTAAAAAGAAATACAGCAAAGCAAACCAATAAAACAAAAAATAGGAATGGTCTCACAGATAGTGTGTCTATTTTGGAACCATTTTTTATGATTAAGAAAATCATACTATTAATAATGAAACCTACCATTTTGGTTGGAGGACAAGCTGTTATTGAAGGCGTAATGATGCGTGTTCCTGGTGCTTATGCCACTGCTGTCCGAGATCCAGATGGTAAAGTGCATGTAGATCGTCATAGCTTTAAATCTATTACAGAACGATCAACCTTTTGGAAAAAACCTATTTTTAGAGGTATGGCCGGCTTATTTGAAGCCATGAAAATGGGGATGGCAACATTGCAGTGGTCTGCTGATATTGCCATGCCTGAAGAAAAAGATAAAAAGCCCAACAAATTGCTGGATTCTTTATCATCGGTATTTGCAATATTTTTTGCTGTAACACTTTTTATGATTGCTCCCATGTGGATTACAACGAAACTATTGGATGTGGAAAAAGATGCAGTGGCATTCAATATGATTTCAGGTATGTTTCGAATTACATTTTTTGTGCTTTATCTTTTTTTGATTTCTTTGATGAAAGATGTAAAACGTCTATTTCAATATCACGGAGCAGAACACCGGGTTGTCTATAATTTTGAATCTGGGAAAAGTATTGATATTAATAATGCTCAATCCTTTCCGACTCAGCACCCTCGCTGTGGAACCAGTTTTATGTTTATTGTTTTACTATCAGCGATTATTGTTTTCTCAATTATAGATACCATCGTTATGACTGTCACCGGTTTTATTAGCTTACCTATCCGCTTGATGGTTCATTTACCCTTAATACCGCTTGTAGCTGGTGTTTCTTATGAAGTTATAAAAGTGACAGCAAGAAGAAGTAACAGTCTTTTTTTAAGAGTATTAAGAGCACCGGGATTATGGCTTCAAAATATTACTACTCAGCAGCCAGAAGATGATATGGTTGATGTCGCCATTACAGCATTGAAAGAAGCTTTTGGTGATGATTATGAAGAAATGATCGGGAAAGAATATGTGGCAGAAGCAATTGGATGATCGATAAACTAAAAGAAATTATCACTCATTTTGAATCGTTGGAAAAGCAAATGGCTGATCCTGTTCTTACCAATAATCAAAATCGTTATGTTGAAGTGACGAAAGAGCATCGTTACCTTAGCCCAATTATAGAAAAAGCACGCGAATTTATTAAAACACAAGAAAACATAGATGATGATTTAGAAATATTAAATAGTGAAGATGTGGAATTAATAGAAATTGCCCAAGCTGAAATTGAAGAGTTGCAGGGTGATTTAACTAAATTGGAAAAAGAGTTAAAAGTGCTCCTCCTCCCACATGACCCTACCGATGATAAAAATACTATTATTGAAGTTCGTGCCGGTACAGGAGGAGATGAGGCTGCATTATTTGCTGCAGATTTGTACCGCATGTATTCTCGTTTTGCTGAACGTAATGGATGGGAATATGAAGTATTGGAATCCAGTGCAATTGGTATAGGCGGATATAAAGAAATTATTTTTTCCGTAACTGGAAACAGTGTTTATGGTATAATGAAATTTGAAAGCGGCGTTCATCGTGTCCAGCGCGTGCCTAAAACAGAAACAAGCGGACGGGTACACACGTCGGCTGCAACAGTGGCAGTACTACCCGAAGCCGAAGAAGCGGATATTGAAATGGCTGATAGTGATTTAAAAATTGATACATATCGTGCCAGTGGTGCCGGCGGTCAACATGTGAATAAAACAGAATCTGCTATTCGAATTACACATATTCCCACTGGATTAGTGGTAACCTGTCAGGATGAAACATCTCAACATAAAAATAAAGCTGCTGCCCTAAAAGTATTACGATCAAGATTATTAGCCGCGGAACAAGAAAAACTAGCAAAAGAACGAGCTGCTGCCCGTAAAAATATGGTTTCCACTGGAGATCGTTCGGCTAAAATTCGTACCTATAATTTTCCACAGGGTCGTATTACAGATCACCGGATTAATTTTACGGCATTTAATTTAGAAGGTGTAATGGATGGTGATATTGGTACTATTATAGAAAACCTGAAACTAGCTGATCAGCAAGAGCAAATAGCCTTGGTTGGGGACTAGTGTGGCCCTAACCGCTGAAAAACAGAAAAAAATTTGGCGGATCATTGATATTATCAATTGGGGGGAGAAGTATTTTAGGTCTAAGGGGTTTGAAAATCCCAAACAGGAAATTGAATGGCTTCTCTGTGATTTATTGAATTATAAGCGGATAGATCTTTACATTGAGTTTGAAAAGACTATTCCCAGTTCTGAACTTAATCAATTAAAAGGATGGGTAAAGCGTCGTAGAACTAGAGAACCACTCCAGTATATTACTGGTCAAACTCAATTTTACGGTTATCCCTTTAAAGTTTCGCCAGATGTTCTTATTCCCCGCCCCGAAACGGAACGAGTAGTGGATGTGGTCCTCCAAACCATTGGAAATATAACAAAACCCAAGATACTAGAAGTGGGATCGGGGTCAGGATGTATTGCTGTATCTATCGGCGCTGAAAAACGAGATGCATACATTCTTTCTGTTGATGTTTCTGAGCCTGCGATTAATCAAGCCCGAAAAAATGCAGATTTGAATGCCACAACAAATGTTGATTTCATTGTATTGGATTTTCTCAATGAATTACCTGAAGGGCAATTTGATTTACTAGTTTCCAACCCACCTTATATTCCTTTGAATGAAATCGGTACAACTATGCCCGAAATTCACAATCATGAACCAATAACGGCCTTGACGGATAATCGAGACGGCCTGATTTTTTACCAGCGGTTTGCTGAAGTAGCAAAAGAGTTGATTAAACCAGGTGGGTGGGTGATAATGGAAGTAGGTTTGGGAGATCACCCTACTAAGGCTATGGGAATTTTTGAATCAAGGAAATATAAAAATTTGGAATTAATTGCTGATTTTAACGGTGATAAAAGAGTGCTAAAAATTCAAATTTGATTTGTTGTAGAGATGCAATTTATTGCGACTCTACAACACGTACTGTATCTTTGACTGCTTAAACCAACAAATCAATTACATATTAAATGGCATCAGAATTCGTCCACTTACATAATCATTCCGATTACAGCCTTTTAGATGGGGCACAAACGGTTCAAACATTGGTAGATACCATTGATGATCTTGGTATGGATTCCGTTGCCCTTACCGAACATGGAAATATGTTTAGTGTTGTACCCTATTACAAATCAGCAAAAAAAGCTGGCGTAAAACCAATTATAGGTTGTGAAACTTATGTGGCCATTGGTAGTCGTTTTGATAAAAAACCTCGTTCTGATGGTGGTTGGGGAAATAACCATTTAGTATTACTAGCACAAAATTACCAGGGCTATAAAAATTTAATGAAATTGGTTACATATGGATACCTTGAAGGTTTTTATTACCGCCCGAGGGTTGATATTGATTTATTAAAAACACACAATGAAGGAATTATTTGTCTATCAGGGTGTCTCAAAGGTGAAATCACTGAAAAAATGCTGAAAGACGACTGGGATGGGGCAAAAGAAGCAGCATTGAGATTTGCTGAAATATTTGAGAATCGTTTTTATTTAGAAGTACAGAATCATGGCATCCCGGATGAGATTCAGAATATTGAGAATATGAAAAAACTTTCCAGTGAATTAGGATTACCACTAGTATGTACCAATGATGCCCATTACGCAAAACATGAACACTGGGAAGCTCATGATGTTCATATTTGTCTTGGTACGGGAAAAAATCGGGATGATCCTAATCGCTTGAAATACGCCACACCAGAGTTCTATTTCAAAACGCAAGATCAAATGTATGAAATGTTTAAGGATGTACCCAATGCCATTGAAAATACACGTCGTATTGCAGATAGTATTGAAATAGAGCTACCAATAGGAGATTACCATTTACCGGCTTTTCCCTTACCTCAAGATGCATTACCCCAGAATCCAGATGACTATCTTCAGAGTCTTTGTGAGACAGGAATTAAAGAACGATATGGTGATTTAACTCCTGAATTGGAATCCAGGTTAACACATGAATTAAAAGTTATTAAAAAAATGGGGTTCGCTGGTTATTTTTTAATAACTGCTGATTTTGTAAAGTATGCCAAGGATAATGCCATCCCCGTCGGCCCAGGCCGAGGATCGGCTGCCGGAAGTCTTGTTTCCTATTCATTAGATATTACCACCATTGATCCCCTGCGTCATCAACTGTTGTTTGAGCGTTTCCTTAATCCGGATCGTATTAGTCTACCTGATATCGATATAGATTTTTGTATTGAGCGCCGAAGTGAAGTCATCGATTACATTAAAAAACAATATGGCGAAAATTCTGTCACACAGATCATCACATTTGGTAAAATGAAAGCGCGCCAAGTGATTCGTGATGTCGGTCGTGTTCTTGGATACCCTTTTGGTGAAATTGATAAATTGGCGAAAATGATTCCTAATACTATAAATATCACTTTAAAAGAAGCCTTAAAACAAAATCCAAATCTTAGGAGTGCAGCTGAGGGTCAATATAAAGAAGTAATAGAACACTCAAAAGTACTGGAAGGGATGAATCGCCATGCCTCCATTCATGCTGCCGGAGTAGTAATTGCCCCAGGTGATTTAACAGATTTTGTTCCCTTATACCGTTCCCCGCAGGGTGATGTTACTTCTCAATATGATATGAAGGGTTTAGAAGAATTAGGTCTCCTTAAGCTCGATTTTCTTGGTTTGCGCAACCTAACCGTAATTGATAATACTCTAAAGCTTTTGAAAGAACGTGAAAAAGAAATTGAAATTGAGAAAATTCCGCTCGATGACTCCAAAGTATATAAACTTTTTTCAAAAGGACTGACAATTGGGGTATTTCAATTTGAATCATCAGGTATGCGGGAGTTTCTTAAAAAATTGAAACCCACGGCCATTGAAGACCTAATTGCAATGAATGCTCTATATCGGCCTGGTCCCATGGATAATATTGACAATTTTATCGCGAGAAAACACGGCAAGAAAAAGATTGTATATGCCCATCCATCTATGGAACCGATACTGGAAGAAACCTATGGTATTATTGTTTACCAAGAACAAGTAATGCAGATCGCACATGAAGTGGCAGGGTTCACACTGGCTGAAGCGGATATCATGCGCCGTGCTATGGGAAAAAAGATTAAAAAGCTCATGGATGAACTAAAAATAAAGTTTATTGAAGGAGCAGGGGAAAAACATAATATTTCAAAAACGAAGAGTAAAGAAATCTTTGAAATTATCGAAAAATTTGCTCAATACGGATTTAATAAAAGTCATTCCACAGCCTATGCTTATGTTGCATATCAAACGGCCTGGCTCAAGACCTATTATCCAGCAGAATTCATGAGTGCAAATCTCACCAGTGAAATGTCGAATATCGATCGTATAGTTATTCTTATCAACGAATGCCGAAAACAAAAAATAGATGTGAATCCTCCTGATGTTAATATATCGGATATCAATTTCCGCCCCGTGGATAAAAAAACTATTTCATTTGGTTTAAATGCGATTAAGAATGTTGGGACAAAATCATTGGAACAAATCATTGAAACAAGAAACAAGCATGGAGAATTTGATTCCCTTTTTAATTTTTGTGCTAATGTGAATTTACAAGCAGTGAACAGACGAGTATTGGAAAGCCTGAATATGTCAGGGGCTATGGATGGACTTGAGGGTAACAGGGCCCAAAAATATGCGGCTATTGAAATAGCGTTGAAATACGGACAAACCATCCAGGAGAATAAAGCCAAGAATCAGGTGGATTTGTTTGGGGCATCCAGTAACAATGGACAGGATATTTCCATTGTCCCAACATTATCAATGGCCGAAGAGTGGCCTGAAAGTCAATTGTTGGAAAACGAAAAAGAAGTATTAGGAATGTACCTCTCTGGTCATCCATTGCTGAAATTTGCTGAGGATTTAGAAGAGTTTTCTAATTTTGATTTCAGTGAAAATATTTCAAATGAAAATATTGAAAAAATCCGCGTAGGGGGTACTATTGCCGATGTGAAAATGCACTTTGACCGAAAAAATAATCAAATGGCATTTTTCAATTTGGATTGTTTGGGTGGACAAGCTGAAATACTTGCTTTTAGCGATACGTTTGCAAAATATAAAGATTTAATTGTAAATGATAATGTTGTTTTTATCACTGGAAGACCAACTGATGAAACAGATTTTTCCGATTTAAAACTTATTGCTGAGGAAATTGTGACTGTAACAAAAGCCAGAGAGATTTATTCTAAAAATGTAAATATCCATATTGAACCAAGTGAAATGTCGCCAACCGATATAGATGCCCTTTTAGAAATGACCAAAAATCATAAAGGAAGTTGTGGATTGATGTTTCATATAGATTCCGAAAGAGGTAAACAGAGAATTTTTGCGCATAATGTAAAAGTATCGGCTCATAAATCATTCTTAAAAAAGCTGCGGGATACCTACGGAGAACAAAATATATGGATCTCTGATTGATTGCAGTAATTCAACGGGCAAAATCGGGCTCGGTTTCTGTTGATGAAAAAATAATTAGCCAAATTAAACTCGGCTTTGTAATTCTACTAGGTGTAACCGATGAGGATGATGAAACTGATGCTGATTACCTTGCGGGTAAAATTTCCCACCTGCGTGTATTCGATGATAAAGATAAAAAAATGAATTTATCCATCCAAGATGTCAAAGGTTCAGCATTGGTTATTAGCCAGTTTACTTTATGCGGCGATACACACAAGGGACGTCGCCCTAGTTTTATCCATGCTGCATCTCCAGAAAAAGGAAATACCCTTTATGAGTACTTCATAGCACAGATAGAAAACAATAGTGTCCCTGTTGAGTCAGGTGAATTTGGTGCAATGATGAATGTAAACTTAATCAATGAGGGCCCAGTAACCTTTGTTTTGGACAGTAAACAACGTTGACTCTGTTTACTCGATTCCAAAACGATTTTATTGTAATTTCTCTTTTATGATAAGATATGGATATGGAAAGAAAAATTAGGATTTTAATGGCAAAACCCGGGTTAGATGGGCACGACCGTGGTATAAAAGTATTAGCGTCCGCTTACCGTGATGCAGGGATGGAAGTTATTTACCTTGGTCTGCGACAGACACCGGAAATGATCGTTTCAGCTGCACTCCAGGAAGATGTAGACGTAATAGCCCTTTCCAGTCTGAATAATGCCCACATGACTATTTTTCCTAATGTGCTAAATCTTATGAAAGATAAAGGTTTGGATGATGTATTGCTTGTCGGCGGAGGAATCATTCCTAAAAAAGATATAAAAGTATTGGAAGAAATGGGCATGGGTAAACTATTTGGCCCTGGGGCTCCTGTACAAGAAACTGTTAATTATATTACCAATTGGGTTAACGAAAATCGCAGATAGATGAATCTGACCAATCTAACAGAATTAGAATTGTATTTTGCCAACCATTTTGATACGGCCTTATTTCCTGTTTTAGCAGAAATTTATCAAAGTAAAAGTGATTACAGAAGAGCCAAGCGCGTATGCGAGATTGGTCTAGAACATCATCCAAATTCCATTGATGGCCAGTTCATTTTATCGCAGGCAGAACTTGGGCTGGGAAATTTAGATAATGCAGAAAAATGGATGAAAAGAGTACTGGTTCAAATCCCTGATCATACTTCTGCAGCAACATCATTACCAATGGTTCAAGAACAATTGGGGCGTTCTACTAGGACATTAACTATCAGTTGGAACAGGGCGCAAAGAGTTAACCCTGATAATAAATTTGCAAAAGATTATTTTTCGGCAAAAAAAAGTAATTTAAAAAAGAAAAAGGGGTCAAAACTGGAAACCCCAGCGAAAAAAAATTCTAAAAAACAATTACCAACTGATATCAGTTCGCGTCTTGCAACATTTACATTAGTGAATGTTTTAAAAGCACAGGGATTATACCATAAAGCATTAGATGTCTTAGATATTCTTGCTGAGAAGGGCGCAGATCAAAAGCGGATTGAATCTGAACGGGAAATCATCAAAGCTGAATTATAAATTTTTAGTCATACTTTCATAATTGTAGTATGACATTTTTAACTGTATAATGAGAGTAATCTCCTGATGCTAAATTTTTCTACGGAAAATATTAAATGAATCATAACATAGCATTGAGACATCTTAGTCATGGGGATAAAAGAATAGAAAAACTCATTGACAAATTTGGCCCGCCCAATTTTAATCTTATGAATAATTATTATGAATCATTGATACGATCTATTGTTTACCAGCAGCTGAGTGGAAAATCCGCATCTATCATTTATGAAAGATTTTTGGATTTATTTGTTTTTGATATTTACCCTGAGCCAAAGGACATACTGGCTGTTTCGATTGAAACGCTTCGTTCTTCAGGTCTGTCTTATCAGAAAGTCAATTATATTCGAGACCTATCAGAAAAGTGGCAAGATGGAACAATGAACTTAACAGATATAGATTCCATGACTGATGAAGAAATAAGTTCAGAGTTAATCAAAGTAAAAGGGATTGGCCAGTGGACAGCTGACATGTTTCTCATGTTTACGTTAGGTCGCCCAGATGTATTCCCTTTTGGAGATCTTGGAATTCAAAAAGGGGTTATGATTCTCACAAATATGAATCGTTTACCGACACAGAAAGAAATGGAACGTAAAACAAAAAAATGGCAACCCTATCGCACCGTTGCAGCTTGGTATCTATGGAAGTTGGTAGATGGTCCTTTTAAATGGTAGAAACTATTTTTTCTTATCAATAGTAATATTGGAACCACCACCTGATCCGCCGGAATTTCCGCCACTGTTCGTCCCGTTATAACTGCTACTGCCAGTTCTATCGGTTGCTTCTAATCTGGCTCCAGGTATTATCGTTTCATCACTTGTATTTGATTGCCGGGAATTATTTTTTCTTCTCGCACTTAATTTTGAAATAGTGAATGTTTGAGAAACGGACACCTGTTTTTCTCCAATAAAAACAATTTCGTTGGAGCGATGGTACGTGCAATAAGAGGTGATAGAAATACTATTTAATGAGTCATTTGGTGAATTGAGTATATCAATATAATAATCTAATGGTTTCGCGAAATAATGTTCTTGACCTTCAATATCAAAGGCCCAAATTTCTTTTGATTCTATGTTAAATTGAATTTTATTGGCCATTGCTGGATTTGGTTCAGGAATAAATGTTGGTGCATAGAAACAACCAATTAATAAAAAGATTATTAGAAATAAAAAGTTTCTAAAATTCATTTTTTCGTGCCACTACTACCACCAGATCTTTGTTCTGATTGAATAGTTTGATGTGTTTCTCCTTGCGTATTGCCTCTTATTACCGATATGCCACTTGAAGATACGCCACCTAATCCAACTCCATTTTTTCTCCCATATTTTTGGTTGAATGCTGATTCACTATTATTTGGACCTGTTATAACAGTAACAATTGTTGGTGTAACGCTTACAATTTCAATTAATTGGTGTTTATTGCAATATCCAGCAAAGGTGCTTTTAAGGTGAGAACTTAAATAATTTGCTACTGTAAAATATTGAACGGAATCTTCAGGCGTAAAATGGTGATATGCTCCAAATCTATCATGGGCCCAGATTTCTCTTTGTTCATTACGATAAATTAGTCGATTTTTATTAATATCTATATCAGAAGGGATAACCGTTTTTTGGTTGATACAACTATTAATATAAAATAGCCCTATTAGAAGAATGATTATTTTTGATACTTGCATTTAAATTTATTAAATGAATTTAAACTTACACATCTTTCAATTATTTACCAAATTTCTCTGGGAATTCTATACCTCATTATTAATTTTCGCTCCCTTTATTAGTTTAAAATAACAATTTTATGATCTCTGCATGAATAAAAAATTATATTGGTCCATCGGCCTTTTGATCATTGCGTTGGTTGGAGCAATAAACTTATATACTCCTAGATTCAATCAGTCTATCAAAGTTGATGCATATAATGATTATGATGTGAATATTTACAGAGATACGTGGGGTGTCCCTCATATTTTTGGCGAGAAAGACAAAGATACAGCTTATGGTTTAGCGTATGCCCACGCAGAAGATGATTTTAAAACAATACAAGATATACTCTTAGGCCTAAGAGGTAAACTTGCTACGGTATATGGTAAAGATGGTGCTCCTAATGATTATATGGTTCAACTACTTCGGATCTGGGAAGTAGTTGAAAGTCATTATGAATATGATTTAGCAGAAGATGTCCGCAGTATTTGCGAAGGTTATGCAGATGGATTAAATCATTATGCCGTTCTGCATCCGAATAAAGTGGTGAAAGGTTTATTCCCAGTCTCAGGAAAGGATATTGTTGCCGGCTTTGTACATCGTACACCTCTTATGTTTGGTTTAGATCGCGTACTTGGCAAACTGGTATCCAGCGAAAAACCAGAGTTGGCCGTCGATTATAAAACAATAAAATCGGGTCCCTTTGACCAAACTTTGTTAGGATCTAATGTGGTTGCCGTTGCACCCAGCCGTTCTGCGGATGGATATACCCGGATTGCAATCAATTCCCACCAACCATGGACTGGTCCTGTAGCCTGGTACGAAGCACATCTCCACAGTGAAGAAGGATGGAATATGAATGGAGGATTATTTCCAGGCTCACCGGTTATTTTTGTTGGTCATAATGAAAATATTGGTTGGAGTCATACAGTAAATTCGCCTGATTTAATAGATGTATATGAATTGGAAATGCACCCCGAGGATAAAAACCGTTATTTTATTCATGGTCGCTGGGAAGAACTGGAAGTCCGGGAAGCACCCATAACCGTCAAACTCTGGGGCCCTTTTAAATGGACCATTAAACGAGAGACGCTTTGGTCGGTACAAGGGCCAGTAATTCGTAATCCTCATGGCACATATGCTGTTCGATTTTCTGGGTATGGAGAAATTCGCCAAGTAGAACAATGGTTTCGCATGAACAAATCACGCAACTTGGAGGAATTCGGGGAAGCCATGAGTATGTTGGCATTACCCATGTTTAATACTCTTTATGCAGATAAAAATGGGAACCTGTATTATGTATACAATGCCCTGTTACCCATTCGAGGCAGCGGTAATTATGATTGGAAAGGTATTATACCTGGCAATACGGCCTATTCAATGTGGCGAGGATATTTTCCTTTTGATGAATTACCTCAAGTGGTCAATCCTAAATCCGGTTTTCTGCAAAATTGTAACAGTACCCCTTTCTTAGCAACAAATGGTGATGATAATCCGGATAAGTCTTTTTATCCACAAAATTTTGGGATCGAGTTGTTTCAGACAAACCGAGCACTTCGAGCCCATGAAACATTTGGGTCTGATAAATCCATTACACGAGAAGAATTTTATCAATATAAATTTGATACAAAATATTCTACACAGTCGGTGATGGCAGTAAATTTGAAAAAATTCCTGATTGAAGCATCCAGTAAAGATCCGGATATTAATGAAGCCTTAAAGTTACTTCGGGAGTGGGATTTGGATACAGATAGTACAAGTACAGCGACTCATTTGGCGATTCGCGCAATCAGCCCTCAATTTAATCCAGCGGATTATGAGTATGATGCCGAAGAAATCATGGATCGATTAAAAAAAGCAGTATCATGGTTAAAGGGTAATTTTGGCAGATTGGATGTGAAATGGGGAGATATACAACGTTTGCAAAGAGGGGGAACAAATTTATCCTTGAGTGGCGGCCCTGATATTTTACGCGCCGTTTATTCGAAAGAAAAAGAAGATAAATATGTTGGTATTGCTGGTGACTGCTTTTATGAAATAGTAGAGTGGGATTTAGATGGTAATGTTTCAGCTAAAAGCATTCACCAATTTGGGACTGCAACACAGGACACCAATTCAATTCACTATGATGATCAGGCACAACTATTTGCACGGCATCAAATGAAACCGGTATGGATGAAACTAGAAGATATTAAATTAAACCTAGAAAGATCATACCGACCGGGTGAAGAATAAACCTTGAAAGACAAAGATCATGGAATGAATTTTTATCTTTTATAACAAATATATGAAATAACATTTTGATGAATATGAGATTATTACTGACTATAGTATTATTAATTCGGCTGGTATCAGCGGGTGAAGTAATGCCGATTGAAATTCCATTACAGGGAGAGGCAGCTGATCGAAGCCTGGAAATGTCTGGGCTTGCATGGTATGGCGATTATCTGATATTAATGCCCCAATATGTCAATAAGAAAGCACCGGGTTTTTATTTTCTCAGTAAGAAAAAAATTAATGAATGGTTAGATGGAGATAGATCCAAGGCTCTGAAACCAGGGAAAATAGATTTAATTGTCCCGGATTATGATAATGCAATTGGTGGATACCAAGGATTTGAAGGTCTGTGTTTCAGTGGTAATAAAGTATATCTTTTGATGGAATCTAAAAATGATGGAGTCATGTACAGCTACATTGTAACTGGGTCAATGGATTTTAAAAAGAAAAAACTGGAGATTGAACAAGGAAAGATTAAACAGATTACCCCCCCCATGAATATTAAGAATATGGGTTATGAGAGTATCCTCAAACATAAATATCGATTATTAGTTCTTTTTGAAGCAAACGGAATCAATATTAACCCCAATGCTAATGCAGAATATTATACAACATCGTTAAAACATAAAGAATCTGTATCATTTCCTAATGTTGAATACCGCATCACAGACGTGACTGATATTGATGGAAAGGGTAGGTTTTGGGCCTTGAATTATTTTTGGCCAGGTGAAAAAGAAAGGCTGGATCCCGGGAAAGATCTCATTATAAAAAATTATGAAGAAGGCAAAACCCACCAACAATATGAACATGTAGAACGATTGGTAGAGTATAAAATTCGCTCAAATCAAATCAGCCGAACCGATTCACCACCGATCCAATTAGTGCTTGATGAAACATCTCGCAATTGGGAAGGTCTAGTCCGTTTGGATAAAAAAGGATTTTTGATGATTGTGGATGAACATCCACGGACGATTTTATCTTTTGTAGCAAAACCATAAGCTTTACTGTTTGTAGAGAGCAGATTTATTTTACCATTCTCTGCAGTTTTTCCATTCTATAAAGTCCATTTAAGTTTTCCATCCCAACCAATTGCAAAAGTAATGGATGATGCATCATTTTGATCTTTATTCAAGTAGTCTTCCATTTCAAAATTAAGATTTAATGAAATCCCATTGTTCACAGGAATAATCAATACGAACATATATTGATTACGTGTAAGATTATTTTCAATTATTTCGCTGATTTGCTGAAAATGTTCCACTTCTAATTTAGTTGAAAACCGGGCTGTATCATGGTCCCAGTAAATACCAGATTTTACATAGGATGTTTTTCGTTCTGCATTAAGATAATCAGACAAATCAAAAGCGTGGCCAATTTCTATGTTCACCAGTCCCTGTTGATATTCCTTAACAAAGATACCTAATCCTTGATTGAAGTGATATTGGAGTTGTACGCCAGCACGAGTATTTTTTCGGTATGACGTTGTAGTATAGCGGTAAAACTTGTTCAGGGTTCGATATCTATCGCTGGATTTATAACGAACATAAATGAAAGATTCTTTTTCTAGTCCATAGCCAAACAATCTTAAATCTCGAAAAGTAAAAGGTGTTTGGCGATTTAACCTGTAGTACCCAAAAAAGCCCTTGTCTTTTTCAGCTTGAGCACCGCCGCCACGTACATACTGTTTCCATAAAAGAGAATCTGTTTGAGCAACACAAGCAGCAAAGCTTATGATAAAAAGGATACAAATTCGGGTCATTGCTTAATCTTTTTACCGTTTTCCATAAGTAAAACAGCCCCAACAAAAACCCCAATGGTCAGGATTATAACAACAATTAAACTAGTTGCAGGTGGTGAGTCAGACACACCTAAAATTGTATATCGAAGACCATTGATCATATAATAAATAGGATTATAAAAGCTTGCAACCTGCGCCCAATCAGGGAGCATTTTAATTGAATAGAAAATACCCCCAAGAAAACTGAGTGGAGTCAGAAAAAAATTTTGAAGCGTTGCTAATTGATCCCATGTATCTGCCGTCTGTCCAAGTAATAATCCGATACTTGAAAAAGCAAAAGAAACCAGTACAATAAATCCAATTGTTGCCAGGGGTTGATTTACAGGCATATCGCCGAGTATTATTCCAACTAATAAAATTAAAAGGCCGTTTACTGTTCCGCGGACCATACCGCCAATAATATATGCAATCGAAATTTCAAAACTGGATAGCGGTGCCTGAAGTAGATCTGGCAATTGACCTAAAAGTTTCATTTGGAGCATGGAGGAGGATGAATTTGAAGAAGCATTAGTAAGTGTATTCATCATGATTAAACCCGGGATGATAAAAAGGGTGTAAGGGACACCATCGATTTCAGCTATACGACGCTCTAAAGTGAAACCGAATATAAGGATATAGAGAATTGAAGATGTTAACCCCGGGATGATCGTCTGGCGGTATACGGAGAAAAAACGCCCAACTTCCCTTGATGTAAGAGTCCACAGCCCCACCCAATTCATGATAAATCCCATTTAATTGTTATAAAAAATCCGAATCTATTAGTATTTGTAAATTTTTTACATTGTAATTGGATTGACTGCATGCCTATCAGGCAGGTTTTGTCGCTTTATTACTCACAATGAAAAAAGATATCATTCATTGATACCTTTACCTGTAAGACTTAGAAATACATCCTCCAAAGATGATTTTGTTGTCTCTACACGCTGGATATGACATCCTTGACGTGTCAGTGCATTAATAATATCAGGCAGGGCTTCTTCAGGGTCTTGAGTAGTAAAATGGAGCCGGCCATCCTCCCGAGTATAAGTAAAGTTGTTCAGGCAGCTATCCAAAGCTGTATCCGCCCCAGTTACATTGATTGTGATCCCCGCTTTTCCGAGTTGGCGTGTGAGCTCTTTTGGTGTACCAACTTTAATAACAGATCCCTTATCAATAATGGCCACTTTATCGCATAACATTTCGGCTTCTTCGATATAATGTGTTGTGAGTAAAATCGTTTTACCGGCTTTATGGAGCTCACGAAAATATTGCCAGAGTTCATGCCTTAGTTCCACATCCACACCAGCAGTGGGTTCATCCAAGATAAGAATTTTTGGATCGTGAACCAGAGCCTTTGCAATTTGGAACCGTCGTTTCATTCCTCCTGATAGCTGCCTTAAACGTGCTTGGCGCTTTTCTTCCAATCCTAATCTATCAAACAATTCCTCAACACGTTTTTTCGCTTTTTGTTTGGGAATACCATAGTACCCGGCTTGGAAATAAAGCAGACGTTCTAAGGGAAAAAACCAATCCTGGGTAAGTTCCTGGGCTGCAATGCCAACTTGTGAACGGGTAAACCGATAATCTTTTACTGTATCTTTATCAAAAATTTTTGCATCGCCTTCATTTTTTCTAACTAATCCAGTAAGAATATTAATGGTTGTTGTTTTTCCAGCACCATTGGGCCCCAGAAGTCCAAAAAATTCACCATCGTTAATTGTAATATCAATACCCTTGAGAGCAACAGTATCATTGTAAGACTTTTTAAGGTTTCGGATGGAGACAGCATTAGTCATTTATTTTTAACGTCAAATCCAATATGAGCTTCAAAGGGGTTGGGGAAATCAAATCCCTCTACGCCAGGAAAATGCACAACAGAAGCGATAAATCCCCATGGGATCAACATAGATGCCGACACTTCTTTTTCACCTACTGGTTGGCCGTCTTTAATGGTTGGTACTTGGAATGAAGGATGATCTACCCACATTCCATATTCATCATAACCAACGACTTTAACATAAATTTTATTTTTTTCGATTCCTAATTCCTTGAGAGGATCATGTCCGTCCAAAACAAGTAATACCACATCATCTAGGACTTCATCGATTTTCATGGGTGGGTTATCCATATATATTTCCTTTAGTTTTTGTTAATGAGTTTGTAAATACCGCCATTAAAATCGATGATATACAAATCACCGTTGGCGCCTTCGCCAAAAGATGAGATATAATTGGTGAATTCTCCATCTGCGATATTGATTTCTTCTGTCCGGTTTTGGAATTTTATTGCTTTCCCATTTTTCACTTTAAATGACCAGATGTTTCCAGAGCAGTAATCACCAAAAAAATAGGTTCCCTGCAAATCTTTTATTTTTTTCCCGCGGTATACATAGCCACCGGTTACAGAACATCCCTCTACGTCAATTTGGTCCATACCCATAAGTGTGCGACTATAGTTGGCATCATTTGGATATTCCAGAATTGGTAATGTGAGGCCTGACCGCGGACAGTTCTCTTCTGGATCATAGCAATGATTGGCTTCCATAATGCGCCAACCAAAGTTTACTCCACCTTTGCTTGTTCCTGGTTCATAATTGATTTCTTCCCATTTATTTTGGCCGACATCTCCATAATATATATCGCCGTTCTCACGATCAAATGAAAAACGCCATGGGTTACGCAATCCCCAGGCCCAAATTTCTCCGCGTTTATTTTCCTGATCATAGAATGGGTTAGATTTTGGAATTCCATAGGGAATTTGGTTCACGTCAATTCGGATTACTTTACCAAAAATACTATTTAAATCCTGACCGGCATTAAGTGGATCACCGGCCTTACCTCCATCACCGATTGCAATGTATAGATAACCGTCAGGCCCAAAGGCAATATGTCCGCCGTTATGATTGCCGAATGGCTGTTTAAGTTCAAATAGAATTCGTTCAGATGAAATATCTGCTTCTAATCGAGTTTTCGTCTGAAATTCTGCAACCACTGTATAGCCGTCATTATTCATATAATTAATATAGAATTTTCCGTTTTTAATATGGTTTGGATGAAAAGCAAATCCCAATAAACCACGTTCATCACCTGGGCGATTTGGGGTTACCACTTCAGCGCGAATATCAAGGAAAGCTGTTTTCAGGCGTTTACCTTTTTCTATCAACATGATCCGTCCAGCCTGTTCTAATACATATAAAAGCTTAGAATCTTCAGGGTGTGAAGTAACATAAATAGGTTTTTTAAACCCATCGGCAACAAGTATAGAAGAAAGCTTTACTTGTCCCGCTAATAGGGCAAATGGAATGATTAAATAAATTAATTTTTTCATCAATATCCTCATATGGTTTATCGAATCATAACTAAAAATTCTTCTTCTGTTAAAACCTGTATATCCAGATCCATTGCTTTTTTCAGTTTGGTGCCTGCTTCGCTACCAGCAACAATATAATCGGTTTTTTTACTTACCGAACCGCTGGCTCGGGCACCATGCGCTTCTGCTAATATTCGGGCTTCATTGCGGCTGAATTTGGTAAGTGTTCCCGTAAAGACAAATGTTTTTCCCTTTAATCTTTGGGTTCTTGGTTCTTGAATCATTTCTAATTCAACGCCTAAAGACAAACATGATTTAACAATTTCTACATTGGTGGGGTCTGACCAAAATTTTGTAATGGTTTTAGCTACGATTGGTCCTACTTCATCAATGGTTTCTAATTCTTCTAATGAAGCAGACATAAATTTTTCGATGTCACTGGAAAATTCTTGCTGTAAAACCTTAGAAAGATGGAATCCAACATTTCGAATCCCCAATGCATAAATAAAGCGGGCAAAAGTTGTTTGTTTCGCATCTTGGGTTGCAGAAAGAATATTTTGAGCTGATTTTTCCGCTATCCGATCTAACTCTATTAGATCATTAAAAGTGAGTTTAAATAAATCATCGACCGTTCTTATTAGATTTTCCTCCACGAGCTGATCCACCAATTTTCCTCCAAATCCATCCATATCCATTGCTGCCTTGGAAGCGAAATGTTCAATCCGTCCTTTCATTTGTGCTGGGCAGGAAAGATTTTGGCAGCGCGCCACCGCTTCACCTTCTGGCCGAAAAACTTCGTGCTCACAGGACGGGCATTCTATTGGGAGTTGGTATCTGGAGGTACTCTTGGGGCGTTTACTTACAATTACTTTTACAATTTCCGGTATAACATCACCTGCACGCTGTATTAAAACATGATCACCAATCCGGATATCCTTTCGGTTAATTTCGTCTTGATTGTGTAGTGTCGCATTAGTGACAACAACACCACCAACATTAACCGGATCCAGTTTAGCCACCGGTGTGATTGCGCCTGTTCGACCAACTGATGGGATAATATCAACCACGATTGAGGTTACCTGTTGTGCTTTGAATTTTCCCGCGATGGCCCACCGTGGAGAACGACTTCGAATCCCTAGTACATTGCGCTGGGCAGTAGCATTGACCTTAAAAACTGTCCCATCAATTTCGTATGGAAGTACATTGCGCTTTTTTCCCATATCATGGTGAAAATCAATAACATCGTCTATATTTTTTACTTTTTTAATTTGAGGATTAACAGGGAATCCCCACTCTTTTAAAGCGGATAGAAATTTTTGATGTTGATCGAAGGAAATCCCTTCGATAGTTCCCGCTTCGTAACAGTAAATAGATAATGGGCGTTGGGCAGTTATGCTGGGATCTAACTGGCGAAGGCTACCCGCTGCGGCATTCCTTGGATTAGCAAAAAGTGGAAGACCATCTATCTCTCTCGTTTTATTTAATTTTTTGAAACCATTTTTAGATATAAATACCTCTCCTCGGACTTCTAATAATGGTGGTGCATCATGTACTTCAGTTCGTAAGGAAAGAGGAATGGCAGAAATTGTTTTTAAATTTTGAGTAATATTTTCACCAGTATTACCATCACCACGGGTTGAACCATTTACAAATAATCCGTTTTCGTAGACTAACTCGACCGCAAGACCATCCAATTTTGGTTCTGCCATATATACAATATCATCGTTTGTATCGAGGCCTTTTTTAATTCTGTTATCAAAAGCGCGAAGTTCCATTTCATCCATTGCGTTGGCAAGTGAGAGCATGGGAATGCGGTGCGTGATTGTATCAAATGATAATAGAGGTTTGTTGCCAACACGTTGTGTGGGTGAATCTTTTGTAATTAATTTAGGATTTTCAGATTCGAGCTTTTGTAATTCGCGGAAAAGTCCATCATATTCACTATCGGAAATATGCGGGTCATCCAATACATAATAGCGATAATTATGATCATTGATCTGATCTTTTAAATCCTGAGCTTTTTTTTGGATATTTGCCAAATCTATTTTCTCAAAGATGCTCGCTTTTTAAAATATTCTCTGGGATCTAAAAGGTATTTTGTAATGGGCGACAGGTTACCTGTAGTGTCAACAGGCGTTGCGTAAAGAGATCCGTTTTTTAAGCCAACAGAAAAGAAATATGTAATTTTTTTTGCTGGTTTTTCTCGGGGATCGTAGCGAAATGCGAATCGTTTTTCCTCTAGATCAAATGGGAATTCAATATATCTGGGCATTGTATCTGTTTTATAAAAAAGGCTCACCGATCGAATATCTTCTTTTGGGAAATCTGCGAATACTTCTAATTCAAATGCCCTTGTATTGAAAAAGACCCGGTCAGGATGGTGAAACACTTTTGGCGTAAAAGAAAATTCCGGCATTTCAAAATCTAAACTATCGACTGCTTGGGGAGTCAGGATGCCCACCATGAGCAGAATAAAGAGTATGGGTTTAATTGTTACTTTCTCAAGTTGATGTAAATGAGATACATTTTTTATACCAATGATCATAGGTGACCTGTTTTCGTATCATATAATCGGCAGTGCAGCGTGCATTTGCTTCGCAAATATCTGTCCCTTTACCTCGTACATCATAATGCATTACAACCACATATTTTTTAAAAGGTTTCTTTGCATATTGGCCCATATTAGCCAGAGCAGAAACAGCGAAACTTAAATCTTCGCTGGAGCGGTTTCGATCGGCTTTGATTTCCACATGGTAAATACGCTCACCCCCATCAGTATATATTTTGAGGCCCGTAAGCTTAGGGGCCGTATGATTTCTTGAAAAATATTGTGGCGTCATAGCAGCGATTTGCTTATCCGTGAACTTAGGTTTAGCCATCAAAATTGATGTAAGTAAAATAAGAACTGTCAAGATATGTTTCATGATATTCTCCTTCTTCTAGATATTGAAATTAAGCTAATCAGTGCTGCCAAAGCACCAATCACAATTGCGATTTGAATCTTTTTTGGATGATAGACAATAGATGCGGCCTCTATAACGTAATCATCATTAAGAAAATCTTCGTAATTAAAAGTCCACAATAATGTATCATTAAATATTGAATCAGCGTTGGTACTTATAATTACGCCAGGGAGAATACCAACAAATTTAAATGTATCATCATTAAGGTTCACAGTTACATTTGCTTCATCAATATAAGGAGACATGGCGTCCATACATTCTTGGGTAAAGTTGTTGGGAAGATCTGCCAAAAAAGGCCTGAAATTGGTTTTGATCAATCCCTTGGGAAGCGAAAATAAATCTTGTTTATGCTCCTTATCCATGATGCCAAATAAGTTTCCCTCTTCCTCTGCCTTGTGAAATACGCCGCGAAAATGATTAAGAATGCGCTCTTTCAATAGATCCTGAATCGGCAAACGATCCTGCAAGTCACTTATCCCTGCTTGAAGGCAATACATGATGATTTCAGTCTCAACAATTTTATCGCTCGAATCCTCACCCGCATCCTGCATGGCTTTTGCTAAAAGAGGATATTTTTGGTGGACGCGCCGCCCTTGAAATAATTGACGAAAACTATATCTAGTGGAAAATAACTGATCGTTTTTTTGAACACTTATCGGATGTCGCGGTGGAGCCGGCCCATCTGTTTCAGAAAAGAATGTTGTTGTGCCACTTAATATTGCTTCCGAATTAATAATATGAACGGGTTCATCATTGCCTTCCCTGCGCTCCTCAATGATTTCAGCAGCCCAGGGACTTTGCGTGGGGATGGGGAAGTCTTGATTGAAAACATCTTTTCTATCTCCTTGTGTATGATATTTCATATGGTATTTGCCATCGGGGAAAACACGTACAGTAATTAATGTTTCAACGCATCTCAATGAAAAGAAAACAATGAAAAATAAGATTATAATTTTGGACTTCCGCATAGGTCGTAATTTACTTTAATCCTGAGGGGAGCGGAAACAAAAAGGGCCACCGAAGTGACCCTTTTTGTTTAGAAAATAAATTGATTTAAAATGTCATTCTTAATGATGTCTGCAAGGTGCGAATAATAAGTAAAGCATCGGCTCCTGCAACATCCCCAGCAGGATCAAATCGACCCGTAATCACATCAGATTGCATGATACCTCGCTCAGCACAAAGCGCCATGGCATTGTAGGCAAAATGACTGCTAGGCACATCACTAAAACGGCTCTGGGCTTCACCAAAATAACGTGTTTCAAGGCTTTCGTCCCTGGTAGCCACAACGAGTAGTCTCTGTACTGCCATGGCATAGGTTGCCCGGTTGATGTTGTCATCCGGATAAAAATTACCATCCGGTTCAACACCCATAATACCGTAGCGAATCATATCTTTAATCCATGTTTCGGCCCAGTGGCCATTAGCATCATTCGGGACTGTTATTGTTGCTGTTTGTGCAGCTTGTCCCGGCGTCTGAAATCCACCAGCATTTTGTACTGGCATTCTATCGAACAAAACGCCAATTTTTAATTCTTCGGAGAATAATACAGCTAAGTCAGCACGATTGATTTTTTCTTTTAATGCGACCTTTTTACCAATGGGTGTACCAGGCATGGCACGGACAATTTTTTGTGCCAATTTCCATTTTGCGTCTGCTTTACCAGCATAATCACCGCGTTTATCCACTACTTTACGGAAAAAATCTTCTGCTTCATCAAATTCGTAATTATACAGATGAGCGGTACCGTACCAGTACATGGTACCTTCATGTTCTTTGTCTCGTCTCAAGGCTTTTTTCAGGTAATCCTCTGCTCGTTTGAACCACCTTTTCTCCGAATCGCGCATAACAATCCATACCTGGGCACTTAGAGAAAGTGCTTCCGGATCCTTGGACCCCCGGCTGGCACATGTAGAAGCATTTTTTTTGGCTTCACTATTTTGGCCAAGATGGGCATGGGCTAAACCAAGGCCACCATATCCAAGGGCAAATTTTTTATCCAGGTCAACCGATCGCTGGAATGATTTAATCGCCTGTTGATAATCACTGTTATCGATCGCACGCATACCAGCTTTAAAGTGATATTCAGGTGTATCTACATCACTTTCCGGTTTTGTGGCGCAGGCAACCAGAAACAGTAGAATAAAAACTGAAATCAATGAACCATATTTTTTTAGCATAATGAATTCCTCGGAAAGTTTATTCACTGTGAATATACCTTGATTCAACAATAAATGAAAATAAACTGAAACAAGCGGTTTGATCCAGATCACATTATATATTGCTTAACGGCTTTGAATTGGATAATTTAACCTGCATTTGTGCATAATCAATTATGAATGGAAATGTTAAAAACCTTATATAAAACTGTTGGGGTCGTGTTTCTGTTAATACTGACAGTGCTTGAGGGGCAATCCCTCACGGCTACTGGTACGGGTTATGGCCTTACCAAAGATGCAGCCACAGAACAGGCAAAACGTGATGCTGTAGAACAGGGGCTAGGTGCTTATATGACTTCCACAACAACTGTAACGGCCACCTCGATCGAAGATAATATTTATTCTAAAGCCCAGGGATTTGTTAAATCATTTAAAGTAACGAAAGAAAGTCAGGGGCCCGATGGCAATTGGGAGATCACGATTGAAGCCGAAGTTACAGATATGATTGATCAGGTCATGGCGGATGAAGCTGCCCTTCAGACGCTTCTCAATGCCATGAATCGTCCCAGGATCATATTTATGGTACGCGAAGAAAATCTGATTGATAACACACCCACAGATTTTGCTGAGACAAAACTGCTGGCTATGTTTTATGAAAAAGGATTTGACGTAGTAGATCGTCAAATGGTCCAGGCGTTGAAAGGTGAAGCTGATTATACCCAGGCTCTGGCGGGGAACGTATCCGCGGCTGCCAAGATCGCCAGTATGCTTGGTGCCGAAGTCATTGTTATCGGCACAGCAAAAATTTCTTCGGGTGGAAAGATCTATAACATGAACTCGGGCCAAGCAGATTTAAATGCGAAGATTATCCGGGCTGATACAGGTGAAATATTGGCTGTGGTACCACAGGCTCGCGGGAAATATCCCCATATTTCGGCGTCTACGGCTGGCGTTACTGCGGTTAATAAAGCGGCGGATGCTTTAGGTAAAAATATCATTTCCCAACTGGTTATCAAATGGAGTACACAACAATCGAATTTTATTAAAGTGTTTATTGTACTCAAAGGTGCTGATTTTATGAGTTATATGACATTTGAATCTTTCTTAAAAGCACAAACTGTTTCGGGGATTCGGAATGCCTATGCCAAAAGTTTGAATGATGGTGTGGCAGAGTACGAAGTGGAATTTGAAGGGAAATCTCAGGCTTTGGCTATGGGTTTAGCCCAAACAAGCCCTGATGGATTGAATTTTAGAGTAACCGGGTTAACCGGAAATCGAATCACTGCAGAAGTTGTACAATGACGAGGTATCGCATGAAAAGATTAATTGGATTATCCGTAGTATTATTGAGCATGGCCTTTTCTCAAGGTGTGGTGACACAATTGGATAATGGCAGTATTAACTATTCGGATCAAACTATTGCCGCTGTTGGCATTGGATTTGTGCCTCAGAACGTAATCAATGCGGGGCAGGCCCGTCGAATGGCCCTGAGAATTGCCAAACAAGATGCACTCCGCCAACTTATCGAAATTGTTAATGGTGTAACGCTTACCAGTGAAACCACGATGAGTGGTGCAATGGTTGATGATGTGATCAATACCAAGGTACGGGGATTTATACGTGGTGCCCGTCAGGTTGGTGATCCAAAATATTTGAGTGATACATCTGTTGAGGTGGAATACTCTGTGCCCATGAGCGGCATTTCTGATATTATGCTTCCGCCGTTAACAGTGGCTGCCACTCCGCCTGGAGCGGCGTCGGGTACTGGTGCAGCAACTACACCAACGACAGGCGGCATTACAGGCGTCATTATTGATGCCCGCGGGCTCAAAACCCGCCCGGCCATGGCGCCCAGAATTTTAGACCAAAATGGGAATGCGGTCTATGGCCCGGGTACCTACGACCGTTCATATGCGGTGACCAATGGCGTAGCTGGATACTCAAAATCTTTAGAAGCTGCTCAGAAAGACCCTCGCGTTTTAGGGAATCCCTTAGTAGTTAAAGGCGTTTCAACTTCCGGCACAAACAGGACCGATATTGTAATCAGTAATGCAGATGTTTCCAAAATTGATTTGGCAAATCGTTCTTATAATGTGTTAAAAGATTGTCGTGTATTAATCTTGTTGGATTAAATAAATTGAGAGGGAACCAATAAAAAAAGATGCGGAATAACATGAAGTTTAGATTAATAAAATTAATATTAATTGGATTACTGTTGGGTTTGGTAATGGCGCAGGAAGAAGCCATGACCCCTGGTATAGAAAAAGATGAGAGCAAAGATTTAAAACCTGGAGATATTGCACCATCCTGGGCCCTGATGTATGCTCCTGGAAAATTTGAATTTTTAAGGACCTGGTCAGAAGAAGAAGGGAAAAAGTTGCGTTTGATAGTATCTCAACCTGACCGGCATGCGGTTCTTATGAGTTTTTTTGCCACTTGGTGCAAGCCCTGTATGAAGGAATTACCTCTGCTGGAAGAAGTATACCAGAAGTATAAGGATGAGCGGGTTAAATTTTTTTTGGTGGATATTACAGAGGCGACAAGAAATAATCCCGGTGAGGTTTATGGTGTAGCCTATAAGGATGTGCCGGTTGCCGGGCCTTTTTTGAAAAATAAAGGCGTTACAATGCAGATATTATTTGATACAAGGGGTGTGGTTATGAAAAATTATAATGCGCAAACATTGCCCCGATTATTTCTGATGGATGGAAACCGCAAAATCACTTTAACGCGGCGTGGTTTTCATGATGGGGAAGAGAAAAAATTTAAAAATGATTTGTCTGTTGAAATTGAACACCTATTAGCAGAATTGCCGCCTCTTAAAAGTAAGACCAATTAAATTGTGCGCTAGGGCACAGGAAGTATCTTAGGTTTAAGATAAACTATAGGATGAAAGTGAGTTTATTATGAGGGTGTTGAAAAGATCCATTATTTTGATTTCGGTGTTTAATTTGATGTGGGGACAGGAAACCACCTTAAATGCAGAAACAGCGGCCCAGCTAGCAGAAGGTAAACAAACGGTAGCCATATTGGACTTTGAAGGCCGTGGGATCAACCAGATGGAAGCGGCCACACTCACTGACCGCCTGATGAGTGAAATGGTATCTACTGATGCGGTGATTATGGTGGAACGCAACCAAATGAATGAAATTTTGCAAGAACAGGGTCTGCAGCAGTCGGGCTGTACTTCATCCGAGTGTGCTGCTGAGGTTGGAGCATTATTGGGGGTGCAGAACATGGTATCTGGAGCATTTGGTAAGCTAGGCAATACCTATACAGTAGATGCGAAAATGTTTTCAGTAGAAACGGGTGCAACGATCCGTTCATCCAGTAAAACACATAAGGGCGATGTGGATGGACTGCTAGTTATTATTGAGGTTGTTGCCTGGGAACTGGTTGGTTTGCAGCCGCCAGCGGATTTATTAGCTCGTGCCGGTGGAGATGAGGTTGTAGCAGCGCCTGCAGCACCAAAAAAGCCAATGAGTAAAGGGTCCAAGCGCCTGATGTGGACCGTATTGTTGCTTGGTGGCGGATTAGGTGGGGCCTATGCTGCTGGTTTATTTGATACGCCTCCTGTACCTCTTCCTGAACCACCGACACTACCGGGGGGTTAAGCCATGATGAAAAAGATATTATTTTTCATAACTATTTTCGGGTTTTCCACTTTGCTCAGTCAGTCCGTTGTCAGCCTGGATGGTTCCAACGATTATTTAACCACAACCGATACTACCGGTACAAAGCTTGAAGGTGATTTTACTATTTCCGGCTGGGTATTCCTCAAGGGTGATGCGACTCAGCAGGTATTTCATAACGAACTTTTTGAAATCCAGTATCAGGGGTCTTATTATAGACAGTTTAGGATCTACCCAGGCGGTTACAGTACAACTTGGGGGGAAGCTTCGATCAATGAATGGCACCATATTGCGGTAACCCGTAGCAGCCAGACTAACGACTATGATACCCTCTATGTATATGTGGATGGCAAACAGAGTCTCATGTTTGCAAGGGATCAATCTTCAACAACAACTTTTGATGGTACTATGTATTTGGGCCGGGACCCTGATTATGGTGAATACTTCAGGGGTTTTATGGATGAATTTGCCATTTGGAATACGGTCCTAGATTCAAACAGCGTAAAAGAATTATATAATGGCGGTATGCCTAAAAGCGCCACCAGCGTGAAGTCCTCCAATGTGCTCTCTTACTGGAAAATGGATGATGGTACAGGCACGTCTGCAACCAATGCCGTATCAGGTAGTCCCAGCCTGTCTCTTCAAGGTGCCACCTGGTCCACTTTTACCCAGTCCGCCAAGCCCGAACTGCTCGCCGATATACGCAGTGGTTATAGTGGTTCTTCTCCCAAGAATCCTCGGGAGTATAACAGCAAACTTTATTTTGTTGCCAACGATGGTGTTAAAGGCGATGAATTATGGGTATATAACCCGGCCGATAGTACGACCACGCGGGTAACTGATATTTCTTCGGGAGGCAATTCAGGACTCACTTATTCATCCACTTTGATTGAATATAATGGAAAACTCTATTTTGAAGGGTACGAGAGTACCTACGGAGCGGAATTATATTCTTACGACGGTAGTAGTGTCACACGGGTTGCAGATGTTTATGATGGCTCCGGCTCCGGATATGTAAAATATCCCTTAGTATTAAATGATAAACTTTATTTTGTTTCTAGGACTAATTCGTATGGATATGAGTGGTATTCATATGATGGATCGACCGTTACACGTTTAACCGATATCCGGTCAGGTCAATCAGACGGTGTTTATGCCTGGGGTAAAGCTAAAGTGTATAATAGTAAAATATATTTTCCTGGTTACGATTCTAGCAAAGGCGTCGAACTCTATTCCTATGATGAAACCAACGGTGCCCAGCTGGTTAAAGATATCTATGATGGGAGTAGTGGGTCCTATCCCAATTATTTAACAGTATTTGACGGAAAATTATATTTAGTAGCAGGATATAAGGCAGCAGGATCAGCTGCACCTGATAATGGAATGGAAGCTGCCGGCTCTGAATCCGGGATGAGCCATGAAAATAAATTATTAAAATATGATGGAACAGATTTGACCGTGATTGACTTGGAATCTTCGGCCCAGTATGTGACCCTTTTCGGGGATAGCGCTGTTTTTAATAAGAAACTCTATTTTCAGGCATATACTACCGCAAATGGCTATGAGCTTTGGTCTTATGATGAAACCGATGGGGGCAAGATGGTGGCGGATTCAATCTATCCCGGATCCGGTGGTTCATACCCTTATTATATCACAACCTTTAATAATAAACTATATTTCAGGGCCACCGATGGTACTGACTCCTGGGGTGGTCAGGGGTATGAACTATGGTACTACGATGGTGTTGGATTCGGACGTGCAAGCGATATATATCAGGGAACAAGTAGCAGTCAACCCGCAAACCTTTTTGCTACCAATGATGCTCTTTATTTTTCCGCAACGAATAACACCTATGGATATGAGTTGTGGGGCATTCGCTCAGCCGATCCTAAACCCACCATCGCCAGTATTACTTCGACTACATCTGACGGGACCTATAAAGTTGGTGATGCAATCAACATTACCGTCAATTTTTCGGAGGCGGTATCCTTATCAAGTGGCGGATCGTTAACGGTGACCCTGGAAACAGGCACCGCCGATCGCACGGTCAGCATTACATCCATCAGCAACGCCACCAGCGCTTTTGGTACTTACACGGTTCAATCTGGGGATGTAAGTTCTGATCTGACCGGAAATTCAGTCAGCATATCTGGTTCACTTTCAGATGCTTCCAACCAGGCCATGGATAGTTTTACCATTGGTTCCAATTTGGCCGGTTCTTCCGCCTTGGTTATCGATGGTGTCCTGCCCACGATAGCGAGTGTAAAAAGCACCAGCGATAACGCGACTTATTCTGCGGACTCCAAAATCAATATTACGGTGAATTTTTCAGAGGCGGTGAGTATCTCAGCCAGCGGGACCTTAACGGTTACCTTGGAAACGGGGACAACGGATCGAGACGTTACAATTACCGACATTTCCAGTACAGCAGTTGCTAAAGGAACTTATATCGTACAAACTGGAGATTCCAGTGCTGACTTGGATGTGAAATCTATCGCGCTTTCCACCGATGCCACACTGAAAGATGCTGCTGGGAACGCAATGGACTCTTTATCCATTCATGCTGATAGCAGTCTAGCCGATTTTAATAATATAAAAATAAATACGACCAAACCGGGGACACCTACAAATATCGTAGCAAAAAACAGGTATAGTGGCATCGGCTTAAAATGGTATAAAGAATCCAGTGCCGCCAAATATTATGTATACCGAAGTGGAGATAATGCAACATTTGAAAAACTTTCCACAGAACCTACAGACACGACTTTTATCGATACATTAACAGCGGGTTCCAAATATTATTACTATGTCACGGCGGTGAATTCAGCCGGTACTGCGGGGGATACCTCAAAACATGTATTTGGCTATGCTACCAGAATTTGGTGGGTGGATGTCACAAATGGAAAGGATGAAACTCGTTATGGTGTAAGTGCCGATTCATCATTTAAAACCATTGAACAGGCCGTCAAAACCAATTCCAGTTTGGTTTCTGGTGATACCATTTATGTGAAGCCCAGTATTACCAGCACCAACAAAACTAAGTACACGGGTTATTATAATTTTGGTGGTAGTAGAGGTGATATCGATTTGGGCCACAGCAAAGATTTTATTTTGAAAAGTACGGCGGGCGCTGACAGCACCATTTTAAATGCAGAAGGAAATGGCCGGCATTTTAATTTTGATGATGGTCAGACCAATGCCACCAAAATTATTGGTTTTACCTTTTTCAATGGTGAAGAAGATGACGATAACACGGGTGGTTCAATAGTGATAAGGAATGAAACTAATATAGAATTTCAGGATTGTATTTTTGACAGCAACCGCGTTGTGGATAATAATGATAGCTATTATCAATTAAATGGCGGCGCGATTGACATTCGGAATCAGGCCGTGCCAACTTTTACGGGTTGTACCTTTATTAATAACTTTGTGACGAATACGGATGGTGATGGCTATGGTGGTGCTATTTATATTTGGGGCACAAATTCTGATGTTGATTTGAAAGCTGCCATTAATTTTCAGCAGTGCAAGTTCATTGGGAATTTTGTGAAGGTAAGTGGTTATGCTCGTGGGGGTGCCATAGGGGCAGGAAAATATACGAAATTTAATAATTGTCTATTCGTTAAAAATGGTGCAATTGCTGGGGTTGGCGCCGGTTCAAATGACTGGGTAGAAGCTCAGGGTGGGGCAATAGTTAGTTCGGGGGGAAATAATGCAGACGGTACTATCATTGTAGTCTCTAATTCAACTTTTGACCAGAATTATTTGGATGTACGCCACAAAAACGGCAATTTGATGGGGACAGAAGTTTTTTATGGGTGGGCTAATTCGAATCAAATAAAAAAATTATATCTATTTAACACGATCATATCTGGGTCTTACCGTAAGCTCAATGGAGAAGATTATATTACTTCTAACGAGAGCGACAAAAATTTCTATTCATACGGGGATGAGAATGAAGCTTGGATAGCATACTCGGCCATCGAAGGTAGCTCAGACCAATCCTGGGTAGATGTTAATGTTTTTGACATTGCTCCTATCTATGTAGATACGGCCAGTTTAGATTATTCACTCAGCATTAAAAGTCCGTTGATTGGCCAAGGTGCCAGCAGTTATGAAGGAAACTCGGCGCCCACAGTTGATATTTTAGGCAATACACGTCCCAGCCCATCAGGATCCAATCCTGATATAGGTGCTTACGAAAATTCCCTTAGCAGTTCCCCCTCACCCATGCCGGTCACAGGCCTGACGGGTACGACAAAAACCAATAGTGCTTATCTTTCGTGGACAGCAGTTAAAGCTTCTTTAAGCAGCAGTGATAATGCAGATGATATCAAATACCTGATTTACCAGGGGGATTCCCAGGTGGCGTCATCTGTATCCACAACTTATACTGTAACAGGGCTTGACAATGGCACGACCTATACATTTAGTGTGGCGGCTCAGGATACTAGCAGCGGTGAGACGGGGGCTACTTCAAAATTGATTTCAGTCACCCCCCAATACCGCGGGCCAAAGTGGTATGTGGCCAGTAGTGGCGGCAGTGTCCTGGCTGATACCAGCGACAATAAGGATCTAGGCAGTATTGGAAGTCCGATTAATCATTTAACATCAGCTATTGAAATTGCGTCTGCCGGGGATACGATTATTATGCAGAAAGGTACCCATACAGGATCCGCCAACCGGGGCATAGATTGGAATGCCAGCAAATCCTTGGTAATCATGGGAGACCCCAATTATACTGCGGAAAACATCATTATCGATGCTGGAGGCCGGGACCGCCATTTTGAATTTGACAGTGGTGAAGATAATACTTATCAGGTGATTGGTTTAACGCTCTATGACGGTAAATCGACGGATCAAGGCGGGGGGTCTGTATCAATTGGAAATAATTCAAGCCCTGTGTTCAAAAAAGTGATTTTCAAGGAAAATGTAGATGCGTCATCAGATTGGAGAGGTGGCGGTGCAGTTAATATTGGTAATAATTCCACACCTTCATTCTATTATTGTACCTTTGATGGGAATCTGGTTGATCGAACAGGAACTGACGCTAATAGTGAAGCATATGGTGGTGCTGTTTTTGTGTATTCGACTCCTGCAAATATGTCGGTTTTATTTGAGGGCTGTATTTTCAAAAATAACATGGCTAAAGGTAATCAAAGTGCCACTGGTGGCGCCTTAGGTTCTCGTGACGCTCAGGTTGATATTTTCAACTGCTTATTCTATGGTAATACGGCCTACTCATCGGTTGATGGAACCAATAATAATAGTCCTGCTATTGGTGGCGCAATTACTGTACAAGGGGTTGGGTATTATGATCCTAACATCGGACAAGGCGAATGGGTCGGGGGATCTGTTAAAATAATTAATTCTACGATTGTAAATAATCTAGTAAAATCAGGGTCCGATGATAATAATAGCAATGTCCCAGGTGTATTTCTGGACAGCTGGATCCCGAATGCAAAGATTTTGTTTTTTAACAATATTGTCTGGGGCAATAAGACGGATTATGGTAGTAATAATTACCAAGTTTGGGTTTCAAATGTAGAGGGCTGGAGCGGAAAACACCTCAATTATAATGTGATCCAGAACAGTAGTGATATTTCGTCATTGCAGGATGATGATTCATTTGAAACAGATCCTACTTTTGTGGATTCTGCCAACGGGGACTACAGCCTTTCTAACGCCAGTCAGCTGATTGGTAAAGGCGCTGCCAGTTATGAAGGTGTGAGTGCTCCTACCGCTGATATTCTGGGTCTCAGCCGGCCAAATCCCTCAGGATCAAATCCTGATATCGGCGCCTATGAAAACAGCCTGTCGATCACACCTTATCCGGCCCAGGTTACAAACTTGACCGCTGTAGGCGGTAGCCAATCGGTAACCCTGTCATGGGATGCTGTTGCAGGGGCGGATTCCGTATACAAAGTGTATCAGCACACCAGCGCTTTCAGTGTTGCCGCTGCCTATTTTGTGGATACCACTTCTGCCAAGACTTATACTATTACAGGCTTGGATAATGCCATACGCTACTATTTCCGTGTTTCAGCTGTGAATAAAGAAGGTTATGAAGGTACAGCTTCCGCCACCCAGGACATTACACCAAAGTATAGTGGTCCGGTATGGTGGGTAAGTACCTCCGGGAATGATGATACTAATGAAGGCAGCAGCGGTAGCCCCTTTGGTTCGATTGAACATGCTTTAGAGCTTGTGAGTGCTGGGGATACGGTAATGCTGAAACCGGGGACATATAATGGGAGTGGTAATCGCGATATAGAAATATTAAGAAATACCTCGAGTACGAATTTCGAAAATTATAAAAACCTAGTGATTACCTCTGAAAAAGGGGCCGCTAGCACTATTATTGATGCTGAGCACAAGGGCCGTCATTTCACCATAAGCGGTAATACAGAGGATACCATTGATTCAACCTTGCAGTTTATTGGCCTTACTTTCATTCGCGGCCGCAGTTCCGATAATGGCGGCTCATTTAATATCCAGGCAGAAAATTATTACGATAGTGGCACAAACAAGAACCGTGCGACTTTGATGCAGCCCAAGTTTAAAGATTGTATATTTAAAGATAACCGGGCGGATGGCGGCAACAACGGTTCCTTAGGCGGTGCTTTCCACATTAGTGATGGTGCACCCATTTTTGAAAACTGTGTCTTTGACAGTAATTATTCCAATAACGGTGGTGGCGCTATCAATATTACTGGTAACAATCAATATCATCGGGACATCCTCTGGTTCCGGGATTGTACTTTTAAAAACAACCGTGCTGATGACGCCGGTCTAAGCCAAGGCGGTGGTGGTAATACTAATTGGGGTGTACGTGGCGGTGCGGTGTGGCTTGGTTTTGGTATGGACATTAGTTTTATTAATTGTGTTTTTGAAAATAATGAAGCTGTTGAATCAAATAGGAATGATGGGGTATACGGAGGCGCACTTTCAATTAGCCAGCAGTGGGCACATGAGGTTGATCCAATGGTGAGGATTTACAATTCCCGCTTCACTAATAATGTAACTCGCCAAGAAGCTAGTGGAGGCGCACAGTCCCATGGGGGTGCCATTTATGCAGGCGCGCCTTTTACAATGGTTAATAGCCTCGTTGACAGCAATAGGGCAGCATTTGATGTAACCAATGGCACCGGAAGGGGTGGCGGTCTATACATAGACGGTCAAACTCAATGGATTGATGGAAACGAAGTTTTTGCCAAATCTATTTTAGTCAACAATACAATTGTTGATAATTATGCCAATGGTGGGTCCGGGGCACCTTATTCTGGCGAAGGGGGCGGTATATTCCTCGATAGGTCCAATCAACAACGTGGTGTTTGGTTTAATAATATTATCTGGGGGAACCGCACGGCCAATACCACAGATACTTTTTGGCATAACATGAATCCGGTTAACAGTGACCAGTTTAAGATTGACACAGACTACAATGATCTGGAATTCAGCGAGCATTACCCCTATTTTATGGGCAGTAATTCTTATAATGTAGATCCCGCTTTTTACAGCGCCACTAATTATCAGCTATCCACCGGCAGCCCCCTGATCGGTGCAGGGGCTACAAGTTTTTACGGTAGTAGTGCGCCTTTAGTAGATATTTTAGGGAATGTGCGTCCCAACCCAGCCGGTTCCAACCCGGACCTGGGCGCCTATGAAAATTCCTTAGCAGAATCGCCCTATCCTAAACAGGTAAAAAATCTGGTAGGTGTATTCGGGAGCAGGCAGGTGAGCCTGAGCTGGGATGCCAATACAGAAACGGACATTAAGAAATACCTGGTATATATGTCCACCACCATGAACTTTGAACCCACTCCTGCCGATAGTGTAGACGAAACCACTGCAACGTCTTACACCGTAACGGGCCTTACAAATAATACTGAATATCACTTCCGTATAGCAGCTGTAGACAGTAGCGGTTATCGTGGTGCCTATTCAGATACGGTTTCAGTTACCCCGGAATATCTGGGACCGAACTGGTGGGTTTCAGTACAAAATGGATCGGATGATACTGGCGACGGATCCATCGAATTACCCTTTAGTTCAATTCAATGGGCACTTAAAGAAACAAGTCATGCGGATACGATTCGCATAATGCCGGGCACTTACTATGAACATTCATTTAGTAATTATGATCCTCAATCAACTCAACCTCAAAGTACGGGTAGATTTGATCTAACCATTGTTGGAATGAATAGTACAGGTGAAGTAATTGTGGATGCTCAAAAAAATAATCGACATATGATGATTAATGGCGGTTTCACCCCTGATATGCAGATTAGTATGACCTTTAGAAATATTCATTTCACCAATGGTGAAGGTCGAGATGAGGATGGATTTAACGGAGGCGGGTCAATATACCTGGCGAAAATTACAGCAAAATTTGTGAATTGCCATTTTTCCAATAACCAGGCAACTGCAGGGGTTGGGGGGTGGAGCCCGGGTGGTGCCCTAAACATTTACAGTTCAACCGTAAAAATAATTTCCTGCACATTTGAGGATAATTTCTCCCAAATACGCGGAGGTGCAATTAATATAGATTGGTATGATGAAAATGATGAAGTTGATGTTGAAATAATAAATAGCACGTTTACTAGAAATGATGTGCAAATAAATGATGGCGAACAAATGAGCGCTTTGGGGGGTGCAATCTATTTTGGAGCTTCACGTAACCTTAGACTGAAAATTCAAGATTCAATTTTTAGTGATAACCGAGTGCGAAATAATAATAGTGGTCAGGGCTGCGCTGGAGGCGTAATCGGTAGTATGGGGCAAGACCCTCAGGATGATTGGTCCAACATTGAACCTGTAATTATCGATAGAAATATATTTATGGATAATGGATGTGATTGTGGTCCAGGAACCTGGGCTGGTGGTAGTGTGATTGATGTGGGCTGGAATATTGATATAAGTAATTCGTTGTTTGCACAAAATTATACTCAGAGTAACGATGGAATCTCTGGTTTTGTAATTCGTCATAGTCCCCAAGCTGCTGGCGCAGAAATGACAATGGTTAATAACACTATTGTACGCAACCAACTTAGAAACCAAAATGGATCAGTAAACACAGACGGATCGCCTATATCAGCTTTTGGTGGATCAGAAGTAACGATCTTCAATAACATTATTTGGGACAACGAATCAAACCAAGTGTTTTCATTTTCCGGTGATGTTGGTTTTAATGAAGACTACAATAATCTCGAAGATCTGACGGGGCAACAGTTTGGGGCCAATACACTTTCAGAAGAACCCCGCTTTGCTGATCCAGATAACGACAATTACAGGCTTGGTGCAACAAGCCCATTAATTGATAAAGGAACTCAAAGTTTTATGGGTCATAATGCACCCATTAAGGATGTTAGGGGATACTATCGAATTGAAACACCGGATATAGGTGCCTATGAAGCCGGTGCCAGCAAGTATATCCTCACCCTGGTCGATGATATAGAAGAGAATAAAGACACGACTTTTGTTAAGCTGAGCCAGGAACTCAAAGTTACCGTCACCACCGGGGATATTGATGGCAATGTGGTTACTGACAGTGATGAACCGATAAGTTGGGACATTTTTCCCAACCAGAAGTATGCCAGGGTGGGGACGGATGCCGAAACGACGACCAGCAATGGTACTGCCTCAGCCACCATTATCGTTACCAGTCAGACTAAGGGTAAAGGCTTCCGTTTCCGTGTGAATGTCTATGTGGGAGAGGGTTTCGAAAAGTCTGATATCTATGTAATTGAAGAGATTGTGACCGGTGCTCCGCCGCCGGTAGTAGACCTGACGATCAGTCCCAGCACCTGGACTAGTCAGCCTGATTTCACCTTGAATTGGGGGACGCCCACTTGGTCTGCCCAGCGAGACCTGATTGGTGCCGTGGTAGAGATCACCGATGGGATTAACGTCATTCCCGACTATATGGAATTCCCCCCCGGTGATACGCTGACCAATTATTCCTTCACGGCCCCTGAAGCAGGGCAGTACGATGTCCGCCTGTGGCTGACAGGTGAGTTGGGGAATGAAGAGCGTGACAGTGCCCGGACTGTCACCGCCTATTTTGATAATATCCAGCCGTCAGAATTTAATATCCATTGGCCAAATGAGGGATCATGGGTCAGCGATAAGCCCCAATTCCGCTGGGAAATATCAGGGGATTATCCTTCGGGGATCAAGATCTATCACCTCTTTTTGAATGAACAGCATTATGCTGCATTTGACCCGGGCCAGGTCAACTACGATAATCCGAACGATGAAGTGTATATAGTGGCCCCAACTTCCATACCGGATGGATACCATAGTTGGCATGTGGAAATCTGGGATTTGGCCGACAATATCACTTGGTCAAATGATACAATTAACTTTGGTGTGGATATCACGCCACCCAATATCAGTCACCCCGGTCCATTGGGCACGATTGATGAAGGTGTCACCACACCCGCTATTAATGTAAATATCACCGATGGCGCTTCCGGTGTGAAATACGCCAATCTTCATTATCGCCGTTCCGGCAGCGGGGGCGGTTTTGTGGCTGTGGATTTGCTCTCAGGTCCAGTGAGTATTCCTGGCAGTGATATCAAATCAGAAGGAATAGAATATTATATTGATACAGAGGATAATGTAGGTAATCGTGGCTTCTGGCCGTCCGATACCACGTTCCATTCTGTCCGTGTGCGCAGTGAAAATTCTATTACCACCGCGCAACGCTGGTCCAACGGTATTCCTGGTGGTACTGATTCCACCAATTACCTGTTTTTCTCCATTCCTTTTGAAGTGAGTAATGCCAAGAGCGCCATCACGTCTGTGATGGGTCCGCCGGATGAGTTTAATTACCGACTATATGCCTATAATAACGGCTGGCAGGAAAACCCATCATCGGTCACCATGGGCAATGCTTATTTCTTTATCTTTGACCCGGATAAATATCCCGATACCCCAAACCTCAGTTTTGATTTTGGGGTAGGTGTGTCCACGCCCACCACGCCGCCTTATGGCGTGAATGTCAGCAGTGGTCAGTGGAAGTTTTTTGGTAGCCCTTACAATTTCAATGTATCCTTGGATAATGTGTATACCGAGGACGGTACCAATGTCCGCGATGCGGGCTCCATTTATACCTGGGGTGGTTCCTGGTCCAGTGTCAGTACACTCCAGCCTTGGAGAGGATATATCTATAAATCGGGTGGCGCCACCAAACTGAATATTGATGGGCGCGGCGGTAGCTTTGGTAAAATGGCCAAAGTTCTTATTGATCCGGACAATGTTGCCATGGATGCGACTGAGTGGACTGTAAATATCATTGCCACTACCGGTAATGCCCGTGATGAACTCAATGCAGTAGGTGTCCGGCATATGGCCAAGGACGGTTATGACCGGTTGGATGAGTTTGAGCCACCGGCTGTACCGGGTGACGTAGTGCTGCGCATTGATAACCGTGATCGGGAAGAATCACCGGATCTATATGCCATTGATATACGCAAACCGAATGAACAAGGGCATTATTGGAACCTACAGGTCTTTACACCCACCAATGGTAATCGTACATACATTACCTTTGACGGCCTGGGATACATACCACAAGAGTATGATGTGTTTTTAATCAACAAGACTACCCAGCAGGCAAAGAACTTAGAGTGGGAAAGCAGCTACCACTTTGCCAACACCGGTTCAGACCGTTATTTAAGGCAGGACCTGCGGCTGGTGATTGGTACCAAGGATTTTGTGAATGAGAACAATGCTGGTGTCAACTTGTACCCGGATGCCTTTACCTTAAGTCAGAACTATCCCAACCCGTTTAACCCTCAGACATCCATTATGATCAGCTTAGAACAAGATGCCCAGGTGGATCTGGTTATCTATAACCTTTTGGGTGAGGAGATTACCCGTCTGGCCACTAATGAAAATCGTCCGGCCGGTTACTATACCTTTATCTGGAACGGTACGAATGATGTGGGCCGGAAGGTCTCGACTGGGGTATACTTTTATCATGCCATGATTAAAAATAGCCAAGGCCGGGTAGTTTTGAATAAAACAAGGAAAATGATCTTCTTGAAATAACCGTCAATCGGTTACAATATCTTGTTAAAAGGGGCTGGTCTCAGCCCCTTTTTATTTATATTCCAAAAGACTTCCTTTGTTGCCTCAATCACAGGTTTTACATTACCTTTTCTGTAAGTTTGCAGTTAAACAGGAGTCTCTCATGAGAAGTATTCACCGGATTTTATATTCCATATTTTTCTTATCAGCTGTTTTTGCCCAGTCAAATCAAGCTAAACCCACCGCAGCTGTGCTGGATTTTGAAGGGTCAGGCATCACCAACCAGGAAGCCCAGGTGTTAACTGAGAGATTGGGTTCAGAACTGGTACAAACTGATGTTATGATTATGGTAGAAAGAAACCAAATGAGTGAAATCATGGATGAGCAGGGCTTTCAGCAGTCCGGTTGTACAACGGCGGAATGTGCGGCGGAAATTGGTGCTTTGTTAGGTGTTCAAAAAATGATCACGGGTTCCTTTGGAAAAATTGGAAATACTTATACAATTGAAGCGCGGATGTTTTCCGTTGAATCAGGGCAAACAGAAAAGTCGGTCAGTAAGACCTATAAAGGTGAAGTAGATGGCCTTTTGCCCCAGATTCAGATTGTTGCCTGGGAATTAGTGGGACTTCAGGCTCCAGCAGATCTATTGGCAGCAGCAGGTGTTGCGGCTCCGGTAGAAGAAGTTGCAGAAGCTAAACCTAAGAAAAAAGGCAGTGGAAAATTTCTAAGAAATACGGCAATTGTATTGTTACTGGCCGGTGGTGGATACTATGCGTACATGATGATGGGTGAGGAAGATCTTCCGATGCCGCCGGATCCGCCTACTGGCGGAGGCAGCATGATAATGATCAGAGGCGGAAAATGAGACGTTTAGTTTTCCTTACCTTCCTTTTTTCTTTCTTATTTGCGCAGACCTATGATAGTGAAATTCAACCGATTTTTAACAACAACTGTACCAGTTGTCATGGTACCAGCGGCAATCTGGATCTAAGCCAAGGCAACAGTTATACAAATCTGGTGAATGTAGCCTCTTCTGGTTATTCTGGTTTTCAGCGTGTAAAACCGGGAGACCCTATGAATTCTGTTTTACATCAGAAAATTGTTGGGAATACATCTTTTGGAGACCGTATGCCCCAGGGCGGTTCTGCACTGGCCCAAGCCGATGAAGAAAAAATTAAAAATTGGATCCAAAATGGTGCGGTTAAAGATTGGAGCGGCGGTGGTGCAGCCTCGAGCTATTCCTTTGATTTTGGACCTGGGGCATATATTACCGTGCCATCTCCCATTAAAAATGAATCAAAGTGGAGTATTGAATTTTGGATGAAGTTTCATCAAAAGCCAACCTCTGGGGAGCCGAGAATATTGTTTCAAACTAATAACTCTAATGATATAGTATTCGAATTTTATTATGATGTCTCTCCAATAAACAGATTTGGCCTTGAACTTAAGGACCCCGTTGCCGGTTCGAGCGTTTACATTGAGTCATCAGCAGATGTTTTTGATCAAGCATTTCATCATTTCTATTTTGAAGGTAACGGTAGTTTACTTCGTTTATATATCGATGGAACAGAAAAAGTATCCATTGCCTACACAGGTAATTTCCCTAATTCTGATAATAATATAAGTATTGGCACCAAATTAGATGGTAACCTGGATGAAATCCGCATGCGGGACATAGCCGGTTTCCCCGGTGTTCCAACCAGTCGTTATGCTGCTGGAAGCGGCACGCATCTGCTCTTTCAATTTGATGATCAAAATAGCACTACAATTACTGATAATAGTGGCGAAAATAACCACGGTACCATCAATGGTACAGCTGCCTATGAAGATGATGTTTACGCAAGTGGTGGTGGCGGTGGCGGAAACCAAGGCATTAACCTTACGGTGACCAGTAATGAAACCCTTACCAATGAAGAAATATTGGTTGGTTTTATGGGACCTGGAAAAGACCCAAATTATTGGGACAACAGAAGTTGGGACCATTCACTTGGGAATTACACATTTCCCGGCAGCCATCAATTTTTAATTCCTCGAAGTGATTTGTTAGATGGAAACAATTATCATTTGCTTGTTTTTGCTGACTTAAATAATGACAAAATGCTGGATGATGCGACTGAACACAACGGTACTTCAATGCCCTTTAGCATATCAGGGGGCATTGGTAATGCTGGCAACATTAACCTGAATGCGCCTGGCGGTGGCGGCACCGAATTATATACAGACTCTGTAGAAGTAGTGATTAAAAGTATTGCACCGTATATAGGTAGGGGTGATCTGTGGCTGGCGCTTTATGAAAATGAAGATACAAATCCAATTAATGCTCTGCCAGGGATTCCGGATAATCCTATTTTCTCGCAGCGTATTTTAGATTTTGATACAACCCCGATAATCGATCAAATTTACACGTTTAAGAATGAAAACTTTGACGTAGAGTATGACTCGGCGTATGCTTGGATTGCATATTATTATAAACACGGGGCACAGGATGATGCCTTTGATGTAAATACTGATCCTTATGACTGGGGCTACATTAATGTAGATCGCCTCGCACAGGGGTCGAGACTAAACTTTGCATTTAGGCTTCATTTTGTTCCCGGTCCGGAGATTACCCCACCTTCACCTTCCTCAATTCAGGCTAATGTGGGTCAAGAACTCCAATTGTCATTTGGAGCAAGCGCAAGTCAAATGACTGGGAGTGAAGTAGAACATGTTGAAGTTGAATTTTGGAGCGGACATACAGATGTAATTCATAACGGTTTTGCCCAGGCAAATAATAATGGAGATGGTACATGGACTGCAACAATCGCTCCTTATGATATTAATCTGGGCGGACTGGCAATTGCGTATCAAGCTCAGGATAAAATGGGCATTTGGTCGGGGACTCCCATCAGTGATATACAGGTTGTATTCGGTGATTTGCCTGATCCATCTCTTTTTGCAGAAACCAATGCCAAAACTTATCAAATGGTTTCTGTTCCCGCTGTATTGCAGGATGCTAGATCTGAAGATGTGATACATGATGAATTGGGCTCGCCCGATAAGGTAGAATGGCGATTATTTGAATGGTCCAATGGTCAATATCATGAAGGTGGTGTTTCTTTTACCCCGGGGGCGGCATTTTGGTTGATTACAAAAAATGCACAACAGATAAATACCGGACCAGGTAAAACAACACCGATATTTTCTACCACAAGACGGAATTTGTCCGATGGTTGGAACATGGTTGGGAACCCATATTATTTTCCAGTCAACTTAGCTGAACATGTGGTATTCAGTGAAAATGTTGAACCAAACTTGTATCAATGGAATGGATCCAGTTATAATAACACAACAAATATGATGCCCAAAGGTGGGAATTGGGTTTACTCCAATGGCAGCGGTATGATGGAATTCTTTCCAATGTTTAAACCTCAATTACAAAGTGAAGCTATACCGGAAGAAACTGCGAACGATGAAGAAGACTTTAATTGGAAAGCCAAAATCATTACGAAAGCAGGGGATCGCTATGATAAAACTGCGACTTTTGGTGTACATGGATCCGCAAGCGATACCTGGGATCGATTTGATTACCATGAACCACCGGTTATCGGTGATTATATTTCCATGGCTTTTGACAATAATTCCTGGACTGAAAATGGCGGTAGCTATAGTCAGGATATTCGTTCTGAAGGTCGTACACAAACATGGAATTTAGCCGCACGATCAAATATAAAAGGGATCGTTAGTCTTAATCTTGAAGATATACATGACATACCGTCTCATCAAGATGTCCGATTAGTAGATCCGGTGCTTGGGATTGTATACAACCTCCGCTCTGAAAAAGCGGTTACTTTTACTTCTCAAGGGACTGAAAACCCTTATTATTTTAAATTGATTGTTGGTTCAGCAGACGATATTCAATCTCAGCTGGATGATATGGGAATGGTACCCACCGACTTTGAACTTTTCCAAAATACTCCCAATCCCTTTAACCCTGTAACCAATATCCGCGTATCGCTGGTGGAAGATGCCCGTATTACCTTAAAGGTTTATAACCTGTTAGGTAAAGAGGTCAATACCCTGGCATTGAACCAATCTTTCAGTAAGGGTAATCACCGCTTCATTTGGGCTGGTAAGGATGATAATGGCTATCAATTGCCTTCTGGTGTCTATCTATACCGGATCGAGATCAATTCGCATGTTGGCAGGCAATTATATCAAAGCACGAAGAAAATGGTCTTAATGAAATGATGAAAAACGTATTACATATTTCTCTATTTACTACCCTTTTTATGGGAGCAGCATTTGGCCAGAAGGAATTCGGTAAAGTCACCCTCCCTTTAGGACGGGTTCAAGTTCAAAAAGGGGGTAACGGTGAATTTAAAAAAGCTATGCCGCGAATGCCTATTCACGAAAAGGATGTGATAAAAACATTGGCCAAATCCCGATGTGAAATCACACTGGTGGGAGGCGGGAAAATCCGTATTGGAGAGAATGCAGAACTGGAAATCACTGAGGCCAGTGTAAAACCCATGGAGAAAAACTTTGGGGCTACGCTGAAAAAAGGTAATGTGTGGGTAGCTGCCAAAGCAGCTTTCGGTGAAAAGAAAAGTGTGGCCGTTCGTACCCCCACTGCCGTAGCTGCAATTCGTGGTACAAAATACCGGGCCAAGGCTGGCGATGATGAAAGTTCAGTGTTAGTGTATGAAGGAAAAGTGGATGTGAATGCAGCCAAGAATGTAACCGAAGCACGGGAACAACAGATGAGGCAGGGTTTCCAGCCGCCAGGTGCCGCCCCCAAATTTAAATTAGGACCGGTTACAGAAATTCAGGCCCCTACTCAAGTCGCCGGGCCATATGAAGTTTCGTTAGAAGATTGGGTTAGTCTGGTGGAAGGGATGCAGATCAATGTCCGTAAAGACGGCAAATATAGTATGTTCAAATTTGATCAAGATGTGGATGCTGGTCTCGATTTCGTCAAATGGAACAAAGAGCAAGACGCCAAAGACGGGAATTAATCTTTTTAAAGAACATTGATGTCTGATTTATTAAAACGCCTTGGTATTGGCGCTGGTATTGGTATCGTTGTTGCGATCCTAATTGGTTGGGGTACTTATGAAATATATTTTCTGAAATCGGTTTTAGATGGCTATGAATTTCTTTCCTATGATGGGCGCATGCGTTCTAGGACAGTGGACGTAGAGCAAATGTCCATCGATGATGTGGTCATTATAGATATTGACAACAATTCTGTTGCACCTCCAGAGGAAGGTGGCCTCGGGAATTATTACGACTGGCCCCATGCATATCATGGCCAATTGATCAATACAGTTACATCCGGCAATCCTTCAGCGCTCTTATTTGATATTATTTTTGACCAGGAAAATACATTTAACTTTGAACTGGTAAATGCCCTGAATGCCAATAATGCACCTACGGATGAATCCTTGGCCGAAGTGACTGGTCAATTTTTATCCAGCAATGATCCCCAACTTATTTTAGAAGCGACATATAATTCTCAAAAAACTTACCATGCACTTGTTTTTGAGCAGGAAGATACCCTGATGTTTCTCAATAAAATGGATGCAGAGCCAGAAGGATATTATTATGAGGATCACATCATTCGCGGTATTCCAACAGACATCGCAAAGCGACTGCCAACAGCCGATAGATTAGGGAATACATATGTTAATCTGCTTTCTGCATCGGTAGGTACGGGAGCGGCTAACTTTCCCCAAGATGAAGACGGGATAATCCGCAGGTCGCCGACTGCCGTTTATTTTGAAGGTGCAGATCATGTGTATCCCAGCCTGGTCATGTCGGCTGCTATTGATATTCTGGGGATTAAAAAAGACGGCGGGTTTAATTATGATTTTGACAATAAAGTTTTACAACTGATTGATACAACGGATACAGTGGTGCGGGAAATTCCCATTGATGAAGCCGGTCGAATGTATGTGAATTATTACGGGCCCTTTCAGACCTTTTATTATTTACCCTACATGTATTGTTTTGACCCAGAAATGCTGCCTCCGGAGTACTGGAATGGTAAAGTGGCCTTAGTTGGAGCTTCATTGCCGGGCTTAATGGATCTTCGAAATACACCGGTTCAGGAAACCTTTGCAGGTGTCGAAATCCACGCCAATGTGATGAACAGTATTTTAAAAAATGAATTTGTCCGGATAAAAGATCAATCGGAGACTTTTATTATCATTTTGGTCATTTGTGTGATTTTAGGTGCATTGGTCAGTCTTCCGGAAAAACCACTTTATACTCTTCCTATTCCCCTAGTTGGTGTCGTGGGATGGATCGTGTTTACCAATATGCAATTTTTTAGTACCTTAGTCATGTGGGAGGTGGTTCGACCGGCACTGTCCATGGTTGGAACCTATGCTGGCATATTCCTTTACAATTTTCTGGTAGTGGAAAAAGATAAACGTTTTTTGAAAGATACATTTAGTACATATATATCCCCTGAACTGATTGACCAGATGTTTGATGCGAAGGAAGAACCTCAGTTAGGTGGAACTGAAGGGTATCATACTGCATTTTTTACAGACATTCAGAGTTTCTCCGCCTTTTCAGAAAAATTATCTGCCTCGGATCTGGTGGAAGTGCTGAATGAATATTTAACTGAAATGACCGATATCCTTCTGGATAATAAAGGAACATTGGACAAATATATTGGTGACGCAATTGTGGCCTTTTATGGCGCACCTGCACCTGTTGACGATCATGAATACTGGGCTTGCCTTACAGCCGTGAAAATGCAGGAACGGCTGGCAAAACTGAGAAAAAAATGGCAGGATGATGGCGACCGATGGCCCGAAATCGTTCACAACATGCAAAACCGAATTGGTATTAACACAGGCCAGATGGTGACCGGGAACATGGGTTCCAGCATGCGCATGAACTATACCATGATGGGCGATACGGTAAACCTCGCAGCTCGCCTGGAGGCATCCGCCAAGCAGTATGGAGTGTATATACAAGTAGCAGATGAATCTTACAAAGCATGCAAAGATAAATTCATCTGGCGCGATTTAGATTATGTTATTGTAATGGGAAAAACGGAACCGGCCCAGGTTTTCGAACTAATTGATGTGAAGGGGAATATGCCGCCAGGTTATGATAAAATCCTTCCAGCCTACCATGAGGCACTGGATCTCTACCGTAATCAGGAATGGGACAAAGCCATTGATGCATTCAAGGCTTCAGAGAAACTAGAAGACATGTTCCCTGGGAGAAAGACTAACCCAAGCCGTATTTATATTCCACGCTGTGAACATTATCGTGATAATTCTCCTGGTGATGACTGGGATGGTTCCTGGGCTCTTACAAAAAAATAATTCCATTTTTTATTGATGAATTTGCCATTTTATTCGGCTGATGATGTTCAATCATCTGTTTCCATGACAGATGCAATTGAAGCCATGAAAGAGGCCTTTACGGCTTTAAGCAATGGTACAGCCATTGTTCCAGCACGTCTTAGTCTTGATATGCCTGATCAACATGCCCTTCACTTATCCATGCCTGCTTATATTACGGGCGGGAAATACATTACGGTTAAACTTGTGAATGTTCATTATGATAACCCACAAATGGGTTTTCCATTGGTTAATGGTATAATCGTGGTTATGGATGCAGAACACGGTGAACCGATCTCTTTAATTGAAGGAAAGTCAGTAACTGCTTTAAGAACTGGTGCATGTTCTGGTTTGGCTACAAAACTACTTTCCAGGAAAGAATCAAAAAAGGCAGTCATCTTTGGCGCAGGAGAACAAGCAAAGACTCAGATTGAAGCCATTTCTTGTGTTCGGGAATTAGAATCCATTAAAGTGATCGACCCTTTGGAGGAAAAAATATTGGCCCTTTGTGAAGGACTAGATCCATTGGTTCAACCGGGGAGCCCACAAGATCTAGAAAATGCGGATATTATTTGCACTGTGACCACAGCAGAAAAACCATTATTTGATTACAACCAGATCAAAACTGGTGTCCACATCAATGCTGTGGGATCTCATAAACCAGATACAAGGGAGTTATCTACGGCGCTTATTCAAAATTCCAAAGTATATGTTGATCATCTCCCAGCGAGTAAAGTCGAGGCAGGAAATATTCTGATTCCCATTTCGGAAGAGGTTTATAATTGGCATAATATAGAGGGAGAACTAGGGGAGTTAGTCGATGAAAAGATTAATGGTAGATCAGCGGAATCAGATATTACAGTTTTTAATTCCATTGGCAATGCAGCGCAGGATTTGGTCATAGCTGCAATGGTACATGAAAATTATTTAAATTAATAATTAATCCTGTTTTAAGTTTCCGAAAAAGTTAACAATTTCGGGTATGGATATTGTTACATCGGCCGCCCTTTTGATTAAGGGCGGCCGTTTTTTTTTAACTTCTAATAAATATTTGTTTTAATGGTGTTGGGTCAAATGAATTTTAGTTTGACCCAAATTTTATTTTCATATTTTATTTGTTCTAGCTCTAGTTTCCATTTTACAATTAATAGAAAGCGTATAGAAATTATTTTGCCATGAAAAAAAATAAACCAGCTATTTTATTGTTAGAAGATGGTCGGTCATTTGAAGGAGCTGCGTTTGGTCATATAGGGGAAACAACCGGTGAAGTGTGTTTTAATACCGGTATGTCTGGCTACCAGGAAATATTAACTGACCCTTCCTATTGTCAGCAGATTGTTACAATGACAGCTCCCCATATCGGAAATTATGGCGTTAATTCAGATGACATCGAATCGAATCGAATCCAAGTTGCCGGTTTCGTAGTAAAAGAAGAAACAGAAATCCCTTCTAATTGGCGTTCTGCGGCTGCCATTGGAAGTTATCTTGATGACCAGAAAATTGTAGGCATCCAACAGGTGGATACTCGGGCAATTACCCGGCATATCCGTGATGAGGGTGCGATGAATGGGATTATTTCTTCCGTGGATTTGGATTTGGGCAGTTTAAAAGCAAAACTTTCAAAAGTACCATCCATGGATGGTCTGGATTTAGCAAAAGTAGTCACAACCAAAAAGAAATTTATATGGTCAAAAAATGGTAAATCGAATAAATACAAAGTGGCAGCAGTCGATTATGGGATTAAGTATAATATTCTACGTCTTTTAGAAAGCCATGGTTGCGATATTACTGTTTTCCCTGCCAGTGCTTCAGCCAAAGATATTTTAAAAATAAGTCCCGATGGTGTTTTTTTAAGCAATGGCCCTGGTGATCCAGCAGCCGTGACTTATGGAATAGCAACGGTGAAACAACTATTAGGAGAAGTACCCATATTTGGTATTTGTTTGGGGCATCAAATATTGGCATTAGCACTTGGGGCCAAAACATTTAAACTCAAGTTTGGGCATCGGGGAATCAATCATCCCGTAAAAAATAATGATACAAATGTGGTGGAGATCACCAGCCAGAACCATGGTTTTGCTGTCGATCTTGACGCTCTTCCTAAAAATATCATTCCTACCCATGTGAATTTAAATGACAATACATCGGAAGGAATACGGTGTGAGGATTTTCCTGCTTTTTCAGTTCAGTATCATCCTGAATCCAGTCCTGGCCCTCATGATAGCAGGTACCTGTTTCAACAGTTTATTGATATGATGGAAAACTAATCTTACATGCCAAAAAGAAATGATATTGAATCGATTTTAATTATTGGCGCTGGCCCTATCGTAATTGGCCAGGCATGCGAATTTGATTATTCCGGCACGCAGGCCACACGCGCTCTAAAAGAAGAAGGCTATCGGGTTGTCCTGGTGAATTCCAATCCGGCCACAATTATGACCGACCCAAATTTAGCCGATGCAACTTATATCGAGCCTATCACACCGGAATATGTAGAAGCAATTATCAAAAAAGAAAAGCCCGATGCTATTCTACCCACAGTGGGTGGACAGACGGCCTTAAATCTGGCAATGGATTTAGATCGGCAGGGGGTTTTAAAAAAATATCATGTTCAACTTATTGGTGCCCAAGTGGATGCTATTGAAAAAGCAGAAGACCGGGAGCGCTTTAAAGAAGCTATGGATGGAGCTGGTATTGAAACGGCTCAGGGTGGTTTTATCCATTCTTGGCAAGAAGCAGAATTGTTACTTGAAAAAATAATATTTCCAATTATCATTCGACCATCATTTACTTTGGGTGGTACAGGCGGATCCGTTGCCTATAACTTCGAAGAATTTCAGGAATTAGTTGAAAACGGCTTGAATGCCAGTCCTATTACAGAAGTATTGATTGAAGAATCTCTTTTGGGCTGGAAAGAATTTGAATTGGAAGTCATTCGAGACAAAATAGATAACGCTATAATCATTTGTTCGATTGAAAATATTGATCCCATGGGTGTACATACTGGCGATTCTATTACGGTTGCTCCGGCTATGACTTTGACGGATAAAGAATACCAACATATGAGAAACGATGCAATTCAGTGTCTGAGAACTATTGGTGTGGAGACAGGCGGTTCTAATGTTCAATTCGCGGTTCATCCAGAAACGGGTCGCCGAATTATTATTGAAATGAATCCACGGGTAAGTCGGTCATCGGCTTTGGCCAGTAAAGCCACAGGTTTTCCCATCGCTAAGGTGGCAGCGAAACTGGCGGTGGGGTATACCCTGGATGAATTGCCCAATGACATTACCGGTAAGACTTTAGCGGCATTTGAACCTACCATCGATTATATTGTAACAAAGGTTCCCCGTTTTGATTTTGAAAAATTTCCTTCTGCCTCTGGTCATTTAGGCGTGCAAATGCAAAGTGTGGGAGAAGTAATGTCAATTGGAAGAACATTCCGAGAATCTCTGCAAAAAGCCTTTCGTTCTCTGGAAGTTGGTTTGGATGGCCTGGAACCAAAACCTCCAGCAAAAGGTGATCCAGATTTGCACAGAGCACGATCATTGGACATGTCTACTTTGCGGTATGCCACAGCTTTCAGGCTTTTGAAAGTGCGCCAGGCATTTTTGGAGGGACAGTCTGTTGAAGATATATTCAATTTAACCAATATTGACCCGTGGTTTTTGCAGCAGATAAAAAAACTAGCCGATTTAAACAATAAAGAAACACAAAGAATTCCCTCTCTGCGCACCTTAAAACATAATGGATTTTCTGATCGACAGATTGGCCGCATGACTGGAAAAACAGAAATTGAAATCCGGGCCCAAAGAAAAAAGGAATCGGTTTATCCTTCTTATAAAGTAGTGGATACTTGCGCCGCAGAATTTGTTGCACAGACCCCTTATTGTTACTCAACCTATGATGAAGAGAACGAGATACAACCTTTAGAAGGGAAAAAAGTAATTATATTAGGTGGTGGTCCCAATCGAATTGGCCAAGGAATTGAATTTGATTACTGCTGTGTTCAAGCTGTATTTGGATTGCAGGACCAAGGTTATAAAACTATCATGGTAAATTGTAACCCGGAAACAGTTAGCACGGATTTTGACTTAGTAGACCGTCTGTATTTCGAGCCGGTTACATTTGAAGATGTATTGAATATTGTGAAATTTGAAAAGCCTGATGGTGTGTTAGTTCAGTTTGGTGGACAAACTCCTTTAAAGATTGCCAATGCCTTGGCAGACGCAGGTGTCCCTGTTATTGGGACCTCCCCTCAAAGTATCGACCTTGCGGAAGATCGGGAAAAATTTGGAAAGATACTTGACAAACTAAAAGTAGTTTGTCCTCAGTACGGGACAGGCCGGACACTGGATGAAGTGGTGACTGTCGCAGAACGAATTGGATTTCCGGTATTGGCCCGACCCAGCTATGTTTTGGGCGGCCGTGCAATGGAAATTGTTTATTCCAAAGAACAGCTCATCGATTATATTGCTCGCGCGGCCGATGTAACTGAAGGTCATCCGATATTAATTGATGAATTTTTAGAGGATGCTTTTGAGTTTGATGTAGATGCATTATGCGATGGTGAAACAGTGCATATTGGTGCGGTCATGCAGCATATTGAAGAAGCAGGTATTCACTCAGGAGATTCTGCCTGTGTTTTGCCACCTTATCGAATTACCACTGAAGCGATGGATGAAATCATTCGAATCACTAAAGCACTCGCAATTGAGCTGAAAGTGATTGGTCTCATTAACCTCCAATTTGCTTATAAAGATGGAGAGGTCTATGTCCTAGAGGTCAATCCCCGAGCCAGCAGAACTGTTCCCTTCGTCAGCAAAGCGACCAATACGCCTTTGGCCCGTATTGCATCCCAATTAGCTACGGGGTTGAAACTTTCCAATTTTGATTTAAAACAATGGGACAGCAATCATCATATTGCCGTTAAAGAAGCAGTTTTACCATTTAATAAATTCCCTGAAGAATCTATTTTTTTAAGCCCGGAAATGAAATCTACAGGAGAAGTTATGGGAATTTCGAATTCGTTTGGACAATCGTTTCGCCGTGCATCCATTAGTGCGGGGAATAAAATTCCTGATTCAGGAACAGTATTTATTTCGGTAAATAATTCAGATAAACTAGATGTGATTCCCATAGCTAGAGATCTTTATGAAATTGGATTTGTTATATTGGCAACTTCTGGGACAGCCAAGGAATTAAGCCGGAATGGTATTCCGGTGGATTCTATTTTTAAAGTAGGAGAAGGTCGTCCAAACATTGTTGATGGAATAAAAAATGATAACATAAACTTGGTAATAAATACACCGATGGGTGAACGATCACGGTACGATGAAGAGGCCATAGGAAGAGCCTGTATTCAGAAAGGAATTGTAGCGATAACGACTCTATCTGGCGCAGAAGCGGCAGTAAGGGCTATACGGTTAGCTGGGCAAAAAATTAGCGTTCGTACTATTCAGGAATATCATCAATAAAAAAGCCCTCGCAAGAGGGCTTTTTACATTTAATTTTATCCAACCCAGATACCGATGCAAAAAAGCAATCCGGTCACCAGATGCATATTAATGGTACCGGCGTTGGCAGGCAGCAGGAGTCGATCATTATAATATTGATATAATGTCCGAATAGCTTTTAACCCAAAGTAGGCTGCGGGCAAAGCTATCAATGATAACATAGGAAAAGTTCCATTGATAGCCATCACCAAAATACTTACAAAAGCGCCAGCGACTAATAATACATACCCCAGCCGTGCTTTTTCTGGACCAAACACCACAATAAGTGTATCCTTGCCAGTGGCTTTATCACCATCATGATCAGGAAATTCATTCACGTAAACAATAGCGGCTACGAGTAACCCAATAGGTATCCCAGCTAATAAAGCTTCCGGTAAAATCTTGCCGGTCTGTACTAAAGCACTACCTGCTACCATGAGAGGACCAAAATTCAACCCAATCAATAGTTCACCGAATCCTTTACGGGATGCAAAACGGAAAGGCGGCGCGGTATAGAAAAATCCAGATACGAATCCAATCAAACCAAGCCATAATACATTCATACCCGCTTTTTGGATTAAAGGGACACCTACAACAGCACTCAATGCAAATGCAACCAGTGAAACAATAAGTATGCCTTTGGCAGAGATTAATCCCATTTGGATACTGCGGCTACCACCTGAATACGGAACCATATAATTATAATTGGCCTCATCCGTACCGCTGGTATGATCAAAATAATCATTGGCTGTATTCGTTCCAATATGGAGTAGGGATCCGCCTAGAATCGTTAATCCAAGCCATCCCCAACTGACATCATAGCCCAAAAAGTTTACCACCGCTGCGCCAACCAGTAAGGGGACAAATGTAGCTGTTAAAAATGGGAGGCGCATAATCACCAGCCATGTGAATATCTTCGTCATAAGTCCAATATTTGGACGAACCTCATCAGGCGTTTTGTCTGTTAAGAGGGTTGTAACACCACAATAACCAATTTGATTATTATTTTTATCTTTGGTTGGTGTGATTTTAATGTGACAAGGCATCTCTGAACCATCCTTATGCAAAAAAACAGTATCCCCTTCCCAGGCTCCTTTTTCTACTGCTTCTTTCAGCCAATTTACGACATGGCCTAAAACAATTTGTCCGTCACTAAAATCACTTACACGGCCTTTACCAATAATCTCATCAGATGTATAGCCAAAGAGTTTTTCTGCTCCTTCGCTGAATGTTTCTAATTTGCCATCTAAGTCACAGGTAATGACACTTTTCATTTTTTCATCCATTTGTAATACCTCGGCTGATTAAATCAAATATTTTGCAAATCGAAAGAACTGAAATTTATAATGCAAAGGTTTATTCTCTTAACTAATATTTTGTTTCAGATATTAAATTTTGTCGAAATTCTCAGACTTGATTTAGCTATGAGTACACCTACAAAACGCGTTGCATTCCATACCATGGGCTGCAAACTGAATTTTTCCGAGACGTCAACCATTTCCCGGGATTTTCTTCTATATGGATTTGAAAAAGTGGACTACCGTGATCACGCAGATATTTATGTATTGAATACCTGCTCTGTAACCGAAAATGCCGATAAAGAAGCAAGGAAACTGATTCGTCAGGCTAAGCGCAGAAATCCAGATTCTTCTGTAGCGGTTATTGGTTGCTATGCACAATTAAAACCCGATGAAATTGCCGATATTGAAGGTGTAGATCTAATTCTTGGAGCCGAAGAAAAATTCAATCTGTTCAGTCATTTGAAGGCCATGGATTTAAATAATGACACAAAGGTCATTAAGTCAAAAATTGATCAGGTCCATTCTTTTAAGTCATCCTATTCATCGGGAGAACGCACAAGATCATTTCTTAAAATACAGGACGGCTGCGATTATACCTGTTCTTTTTGCACGATTCCTTTGGCCCGGGGTGAAAGTCGGAGCGATACCATAGCTAATACCATGAAAGTAGCTAGAAAAGTTGCAAAGACCGATGCCAGGGAAATTGTACTTACTGGTGTCAATATCGGTGATTTTGGTAAGGGAAGAAAAGAAACACTTTTTGATCTGCTTCAAGAATTGGAAGAGCTGAAAGGAATTGACCGAATTAGAATTTCATCTATAGAACCCAATTTACTAACAGACGAAATTATTCAGTTTTGCGCCGTATCCCAAAAGTTCATGCCTCATTTCCATGTTCCATTGCAGTCTGGTTCTGATAAAATATTAAATGCTATGCGTAGGCGATACCGTAGTTCTGTTTATAAAAACAGAATGGAAAAAATCAAAGATTTCATTCCCGATGCCTGTATCGGCGTGGATGTGATCGCAGGATTCCCTGGTGAGACCAGGGATGATTTCCTGGATACTTATAACTTTTTGAATTCATTGGATATTGCCTATCTGCATGTTTTTACCTATTCTGAAAGGCCCAGAACTGATGCCGTCAATTTGAAGCCAGAGATTTCAAAGGAAGAACGGGCCCGGCGCAGCAAAATGCTGCATATATTATCTGATAAAAAACAACGGTTTTTTCATGAAAAATTCATTGGTAAAAAACGGCCAGTGTTGTTTGAATCGATGAAAAATGGAAAGGTTATAGGTTACACGGATAATTATATTCAGGTCCAAGTAGATGGAGAGGCTGATTACATCAATACCATTGAGTCAGTCAATCTTAGTGTTAACCACGGAACCATAGTAGATGGTCAAATAATAGAAAAAGTTACAGAATAAAATTTATTCGAATCTGTTTTATAATTTATATTCATCAATTGGAGGGCAGGTACATACCAGATTCCGATCACCGTAAGCATTATCAACCCGGCCGATAGGCGGCCAATATTTATGCTCCTTTAGCCATGGTGCAGGATAAGCGGCTAGTTCACGCGAGTAGGGGTGGCTCCAGTCATTTGATATAACGTAAGCAGCTGTGTGCGGGGCATTTTTCAGTGCATTGTCAATTGGATCAGATTTCCCTGTCTGTACATCATTAATCTCCTTTTTGATGGAGATCATGGCATCGCAAAATCGGTCCAGTTCTGATTTGGATTCACTCTCGGTGGGTTCAACCATGAGTGTGCCGGGTACTGGGAATGACATAGTTGGTGCATGAAACCCGTAGTCAATTAAGCGTTTTGCCACATCTTCATCTGAGATCCCCGACTCTTTTTTTAGAGTACGTAAATCCAAAATGAATTCATGGGCAGAGTATCCATTTTTACCTTTGTATAAAATAGGAAAATGATCACCTAAGCGATGGGCCATATAATTGGCATTAAGGATTGCAGTTTCAGTAGCAGCAGTTAGTCCCTCATTGCCAAGCATAGCAATATATGCCCAGGAAATAGGCAGTACTCCGGCACTACCCATCGGGGCAGCAGAAACGGCATGAATGGCTTTCTTATTATTTTCAATGAGAGGGTGTCCAGGAAGATATGGAATTAAATGTTTAGCCACACAAATAGGGCCCATACCCGGGCCGCCGCCGCCATGGGGGATCGCAAATGTTTTGTGAAGGTTAATATGGCAAACATCTGTACCAAATTCCCCCAATCTAGCCAGGCCAACCATGGCATTGAGGTTAGCTCCGTCCAGGTATATTTGGCCACCATGCTCATGAACAATATCGCAAACTTCACCAATTGATTCTTCAAATACGCCGTGCGTAGAAGGGTAGGTGACCATAATTGCTGCTAGAGATTCACTATATTGCTTCGTTTTAGATTTCAAGTCATCAACATCAATGTTTCCATTCTCATCACATTGGATAACAACAACATCCATACCGGCCATCACTGCACTTGCCGGATTGGTACCGTGCGCGGAGGCAGGAATGAGACAAATATTCCTATTTGTATCTCCCCGATCGTGATGATAGGCCTGGATCACAAGCAGTCCGGTGTATTCGCCTTGGGCTCCTGAATTGGGCTGCAAAGAGCATCCCTGGAGTCCAGTGATATCCATTAGCCATTTGGAAAGAGTTTGTCCTAATTCGTGATACCCTTGGGTTTGGTTTGATGGTGCAAATGGATGTAAATGTGCAAATTCTGGCCAGGTTATTGGCATCATTTCAGCGGCTGCGTTGAGCTTCATAGTGCATGACCCCAGTGAAATCATGCTGGTGTTTAAAGTTAAATCTTTGGTCTCTAATCGATGGAGATAACGCATCATTTCTGTTTCGGTATGATATGCATTGAATACGTTGTGAGTAAGGTATTTGGAAGAACGGGTATTTTTTAAATTGAATTCATTCGTAGCATCTATTTTTTTTGCTTCGAAAATGGAAAGAATATCATTTACATCATCGGGTAAAACAGTTTCGTCCAGTGAGAGGCCTACATCTCCATTATCAAAATAGCGGAAATTCAATTTATTTTTTTCTGCTTTTCTTTGGATATCATTGAATCCATTTTCATTTAGTTTGATTCGTATTGTATCGAAAAATTGATCGTGGACTACAGCGTGTCCGGCTTTTGTAAGTGCAGCAGCTAGTGCTTTTGCTTTCTGATGAATTTGGTTTGCGATTGCACGAATTCCTTCACCACCATGGTAAACGGCATACATCCCAGCCATGACCGCTAATAGAACCTGGGCAGTACAAATATTGGAGGTAGCACGATCCCGACGAATATGCTGTTCCCGAGTCTGAAGTGCCATACGCAGTGCACGATTTCCATTGCTATCTATAGAGACACCGATGATTCGACCGGGCATTTTCCGTTTCAATTCTTCTTTTGTGGCAATGAATGCAGCATGTGGACCGCCAAATCCAAGAGGAACTCCAAATCTTTGAGAATTACCAACAGCGACATCCGCTCCTAATTCTCCAGGAGAAGGCAAAATAGCTAAGCTTAATAGATCGGTAGCAACAGCTACGAGAATTCCTTGATCGTGTGCATTTTCGCAAAGGTCTGAAAAATCAAATACTTTTCCATCTGTTGTCGGGTACTGAATGAGAATGCCAAAAACCTCATTATTAAATTCAAATTGATCAGCAGATTGAATTTTTATCTTAATGCCAATAGGTTTTGCTCGAGTTTTTAGTACATCGATGGTCTGAGGATGACAATCATCCGCTACTAAAAACCGTGTTCTTTTTTGGCTAGATCGGAAAAGTATAAGCATGGCTTCCGCTGCTGCAGTTGCTTCATCCAATAGGGAAGCGTTAGCAATATGCATACCAGTTAGATCAGTAACCATGGTTTGGAAATTCAGTAGTGCTTCTAAACGACCTTGGGAGATTTCTGCCTGATAAGGCGTATAGGCTGTGTACCAGCCGGGATTTTCTAATATATTACGCTGTATAACCGGTGGTGTGATTGTACCATAATATCCCATTCCAATATAGGAACGGTAAACCTTGTTTTTGGAAGCGATCCGTTTCAAGGTTTTTAATAGCGTAAACTCAGTGATGCCTGAACCGATATTGAGTTTAGAATTTGTTCGGATAGAATCAGGTAAAGTTTTTGCAATGAGTTCATCTATGGAATCGAAACCCAATTCTGCTAACATATGGACCTGATCTTTTGTACTGAGGCCGATATGTCTTGAAGAAAAACCCTTAGTGGTATCGTGTGTCATGGGAAGTTTTTTCTTGTAAATAACAGTTTTAAATCAATGAGTTAAAAACAGGTAATAAATTTAGCTTTAGTAAACGCTTTTTGCGCAACTTTATTGATGTAAAATCAGTTTCTTATTAGACTAATAAGTAGGATTAAAACGAAGGGTAAGTTCTTTATTCATTCAAAAAAAGTTAATAAAATAAATTAATTGACATTGGTCAAATCAAATTGCAATATTCACACGGCTTTGAATACTATTATTAGCAGTAGACAAAAGTAATTTTCTTCAGTTGGGGAGAAAATCCCCTCAAAAAATACACAAGGAGGACATATTATGCGTTTTGTCCGAATTTTCCTTACAGTATTCGCACTTGTCGGTTACCTGTTTGCCGGATTGACCGGTAAAATAGCAGGACGCGTTACGGATGCAGATGGTCAGCCATTGATCGGCTGTAATGTAATTGTAGTTGGTACGTCTATGGGTGCATCGACAAATGAAAACGGCGAATATTATATTATTAATCTTGATCCCGGCTCATACGATCTAAATTTTTCAATGATCGGTTATGCTCAACATTCTGTTTCGGATGTAAAAGTTAATGTGGATGTGACAACTCCAGTTAGTGCTGTGCTTCAAACTGAGGCACTTCAAATGACTGGTGTACAGGTAACGGCGGAACGGCCAGCGATTGAAAATACGCTTACCTCATCAAAACAATATATTGATGGTAGCCTTACCACCAATTTAGCGGTTGCCACCGTTGAAGATGTGGTGAAAACACTGCCTGGTGTTACCGAAGAAGGTGGGAAATTACACCTGAGAGGTGGCCGCTCAGATGAAGCCATGTATCTGGTGGACGGTGCCTCATCTATGAGCCCGATTATGGGAGGCAATGCTATCCCTGTGAATCCATCTATCATCAAGGAACTCCAGGTGATTACCGGTACTTTCAATGCTGAATATGGTCAGGCCATGTCTGGTCAATTCAACACGGTTTTGAAAGAAGCCGAGTCCGGCGTACACGCCACTCTCGCTATGCGCACGTCGCTTGGTCAACCTTATTTTAAAGGAGATGGCAAAGATTTTGAGGATTGGGACGTTTACGATGAAGTAGGAAAAGGTGTCTTTAAAAATGCAGCCGGTGAAACGCCTGTAGCAGCTGTATCTGGGACCGATTATGCCAAAGATACTAGTTTTGGTGGCGAAAAAACCATCACTGATGTCACTGCCAGTGTAGGTGGTAATGATATGGGTATTATTCTTACTGCCAGAATGTATGATGACGCAGGTCGACTTCCCGGGATTGGTGAGGATTATCAAAGTATCCAAGGGAAATTCAGTACTGTGCATATGAATAATCTTAAACTGACATTAGAATTCATGAACCTTAAAAGGAATTCTTTTTATGACCCAACCTACGATGGTATGAAAATCGAAGGTTCTGCTGGAGAACAAATGGTGTGGGATTGGAAATATGCCTTGGGTCAATACCCCAGGACAGAAGAAACAACTAACCAGTTTGGTATTTCAGCCAATTATGTTGTTTCGCCCAACACGCATATTACAGCACGATTTGATAATCTATCCAAAGTGCAGACCGATGGTGCAAAATATGGTGATCAATTCATCGATTTCGAAACAGTAACCACTGTATCCCCAGGTGTTAATTATAGCGGTGCTGATGGTCCTAACCATACCAAGGTATTGGAAGATACTCAGCATAGCAATTCCTGGTTTGGATTATCCAACGTATATGGCCATTATTTCAACGCAGATCAGTCCCATCAGACTATGGGACTATATGTGACCAGCCAGGCTAATTCCCGCCACTTGATAAAAGCTGGAGTGCAACATCGTAGTTATAATATTTCTCGAAAAGGACATGATACCTGGTTCGGCAGAACAGTAGGTTATTCATCTTCGAGTCCGCGGCTTCAAACCCAGAATATTCAAGATGTGAACCCAACCGAAGTTGCAGCTTATGTTCAAGACCAGATGGAATTCAATGACATGATTGTGAACGTTGGATTGCGCTATGACGGTTTCAATGCTGGTGCAGAAAAAGGCGTTTGGGATAAGGATTCGCAAGGTAACACATTGTGGGAAAATCCTACTATCAATCCTTTTGATCCTGGTCAACGGCGTGCCACGTCAATGAAATCAAAAATTAGCCCAAGGCTGGGTCTTTCATTTCCAGTGGGCGATAATATGGCTTTTCGCATAGCGAATGGGACTTTTTTCCAACGTCCCGCATTTTATGATCTGTTGGAGAATTATATGGTACAAATGGATGGTGGGACTGAATCCGGATATTTTGTTTACATTGGTAACCCAAACTTGGAACCCATGATAACCAACACGTATGAAATGGGATTTCAGTACAGTATGGCTTCTAGGTTAAAACTAGATTTGGCTACATATTACAAAGATATTTCAAATTGGGTCTCCTCGCAGGAAGTCACCAACATACCCTTTGTTGATGATGGAACTGGCTATGGGAACCCTGGTGGTTGGTCAACATCAGACCCCTACCAGGCTACACACTTTATTTACAAAACAAGTGACCACTTTGGAAGTGTGAAAGGAATAGAAATGAGTGTGTCTAGAACCGGTAGTTCCGGTCTGACAGGCATGGCCTCTTACACCTATTCAGTCGCCAAAGGAACGGCATCTGATAAAATCAACTCAGGTGCAGGAAACGTCAGCCAGTCTGAAGGGCGCAGGAAAGGCATTATGGCCATGACAACACTGTACTGGCATCGTCCTCATGTACTCAATGGATACATAGATTACCATACCAGTCTAGGTGGTATGTTTGACCGTATCGGCGGCAACATCACTTTCAATGCGCAAAGTGGACTGCCCCAGTCAGCTCGAGCAGGTGCCGCAGGCGCCGCTTTGGACGAAAGAGCACCGGGGACTATAGATGTGAATGCACGTTTGGATGCAACGCTGAATTTAGGCGTAGTACAACCAACGGTATTTCTTATGGTTGAAAATGTACTCAACAGAAGAAATGTTGTTATGATTGCGGATCCAGGTTCATTTTTTGATGCGGCTTCATCCTATAATGATGTGGCTTCAGGTCCTCGAAATAACCTGTTAGCCTATGGTGTCCCAATGACAATGCATTTTGGTATTTCCATTAACTATTAAGTCAAGCAAAAGGAGAATAAATAATGAAAATTGCAATAAATCGAATCTCCCGGATGGCTATAGCAGGCATCGTAATGTTTGGCTTAGTAGCTGAATTGGGAGCGAAAGATAAACTAGACATATTGAAACTCAGACAGGGATACCTGTTTAAGGAGTTTCACCCTGTCTTAGATCAAACCTATGTTTTTCATACAAACAATAACCTATGGATGGGTTGGGATTCTTACGGGAATACCGGTGACCAAACTTGTTCGGGAATTATACCTGGTTGGGTATATCCTGGATGCTTTACCACTGAAGGCGGTAAAGGGTTTTTGAACTACAATTGCCGTGCTGGTTATTGGATCGTTGGGAAACAACTTGATGCAGACGGAGTAAATCAATTTGTAGAAGGCACTACAGGGGAATATGTTGTAACTCGTGGTACAACGCCAGGTTCAACGAGCCAAGGATGGGCTGGAACTGATACTGACTATAATAAAGAACCTTGGGTCAGTACCTCAGAATGGTCAATTCCCACAATGAGTGTTAAAGTGAAAGCAACACGCCGTTCCTGGAGTTTTCCTGGAACGAAAAACACTTACTTTAAAGTAGGCTCACCAACATCCGATTATGATTTTAATGATTTTGTATTGGAAGAAGTGGAATTAGTCAATACCGGTACTGTAGATGTAACAGATCTGATTATGGGTGGCAAAGCAGATCATGATGCTGCTTGGAACATCCCTTTCCCAGACTGGGATTTTCCTTTCTGGACAGATGATATTGTTGACTATGATGATGTTTCTATGGCTACACACTTTCTAGACGGAGATAACCAAGGAACAGCCGCAAACGATTTCGGGATTGATGACGATGGAAGAGATTATCGAAATATCCGTATTGGTCAGGTAGCGGTAAACTTGAATGGGAAAAATCATGACGCCTTAACCGCAACTGATGTAACCCATATGTGGTGGACGGGCGATGAAGACCCCCAGACTGCTTCGGCACGCCATGCGATGGCTAGCTTAGGTTTTTCTGGTGGTGATAAAAAAGGTGTTAATCCCAGCCCGCAAGACATGCGCTATCTACAGGCTTATGGCCCTTTTACCCTAGTAGCTGGCGATACAGTGAAACTGTCTTTCGCAGTTATTGCTGGTTCAGGGATGGATAATGTGCGTAATGCAGCAGCAGCAGCTAAAAAAGCTTACGACTGGAAATACAATCTGCCTAAACCCCCATCGGCACCATCGGTGACCTCAGTGGCTACAACACCTACCGGATATGTAAAAATTGACTGGACTTATACTGCTGCCCAGCAGGCTGCCGTTGATCCTGATATGGGGTCGGCTGACTTTGCTGGTTTCCGGGTATACCGGACTGTTGCAGCGCCCGCTTCAAAAACTGCTGACATTTTTACGGCTGAGGGCGTGACAGCGGAAGATACGGACGCTTTGGCTAATGGCGCCGATTTTCCAGGTCATGCAGCTGGTCCATACAAATTACTAAAAGAAGGAGGCGCATCGACCTTTGGTTCAGGCGAATCCTTTTCATACACAGATGAAAAAGTGGCTGTTGGTCTTATGTACTGGTATTATGTAGCCGCTTATGATAATGGCGGAACTAACGCAACCCATGGAACAGTACCTTCATTGGAAAGTTACTATACGATGTGCTATCCCTTGGTTGCTGCTCCCGATGGTAGTGGGAATATGATACCTACTGCTCCAGCAGCAACGGTAGTTGCACTGGAAGAGTTGGAATACACTGACATTAATAAGAAAATAAGTTCAGATGTATTTGTTTCTCCAAACCCATGGAGATTATCCATCATGAGCAAATATCATGGTTCTGATAGTCCTACAGGCTATTTCATGCGGTTTTACAATGTGAAATCAGGTGACATAGTTAAGATCTATGATGTAACAGGTAATTTAGTGTACGAATCGGATGAAGTTGCAGCGAATGGGTCTTGGGATTGGAACTTGGTGTCTCGAACTAGGAACCAGGTTTCTACCGGTGTTTATTTTTGGAAGGTTGGTGATACAACCGGCAAACTTGCAGTGATAAGGTAAAGGAGGGCATCATGAGAAAATCAAATAAAATGAAACAAATTGCGATTGCTCTTTTGATCACAATGTTTTTGCCAAGCACTTTGCTAATAGCCCAAAAAGGGGATGAAAATGATAAAGCGGGTGTCGTAGGCTTCAAATTCTTGAATTTGAGCTATGGTGCTCGTGGAACGGCATTGGGTGGTTTAGCTGCTCAGGCTAGTGGCGCTGAAGCACTGTTTTGGAATCCAGCTGGATTAACTGGTGCAACTGGCATTGGTTTTACATTTGGCCAAACCCAATGGCTCGTTGAAACCACCTATAATAATGTTGGTGTTGCAATGCCCCTTGCAGGTGGCGTGATCGGTGCATCAATGATAAGTATTAATTATGGTGACATGATGAAATCCGGGTGGGCTGGTGATACAGAGTACATTTTCCAAGCCAATCAAGGGACATTTACCGCTTCAGATATGGCTTTACAGTTAAGTTATGGCAGAAAATTATCGGATAAGTTCTCCATAGGCGGAACAGCAAAATCAATAACGCAAGACATTGATGGTGACAAAATGAGTGGATTGGGATTTGATTTTGGTACCCAGTTTGATGTTGGGTATAATAATATGAGAATCGGTGCAGTCATTTCAAATTTTGGTGCAGATGTGGATCCCATTGAAACTAAAAAAGAAACGGCTACTGCCTTACCCGAGACATTTCAATTTGGTATTGTATCTCAAGTGTTTGGTGATGAAAATATGGGTTTAATGGGAGGTATGAATGTGACGAAATACTCCGATGCTGCCCAGCGTTATTCCTTTAATGGTGAATTTTCCCTGATGGGGACAGCTAAGATTCGTGGGAATTACTCAACCGGTAGCACACAGCAACGGCTCACATTGGGCGGTGGCATTGTTGTTGCAGGTTTTGTTATAGATATAGCTTTAGCTAGCACATCTGATTTCGGGACTGTAACTCAGTTTTCACTCGGCTACAGTTTATAGTAATCCTCTCAGTTTGAAATAAAAAAGCCTCGCATTTCTGCGGGGCTTTTTTATTAGTACATTCCCAAATGATGTTTCGATTCCTATTACTTACTTATATATTCATTACAGCGTCCGTATTTGGTCAAGGGATAACGTTTATTGATGCTTCACAAAAACAGGGTCTTATTTTTAAACATGACCATGGTGGCAGTGGAATGAAATATTATGTAGAAACTATGGGTTCTGGTGTTTGTTTGTTGGATTATGATAATGATGGTGATCTGGATATTTATTTTGCTCAGGGGGCATCCCTCCCTGGATGGAAGGGTTCAAAAGAATTGATAAATCGCCTATTTCAGAATAATGGTGGGGAATGGTCTGATGTTACTAAAAAAGCCGGTGTTGGTGATCCCTCTTATAGTATAGGATGTGCCTGCGGTGATGTAGATAACGATGGAGATATCGATCTGTATGTCACCAACTTTGGAAATGATACATTTTATCGTAATGAAGGGAATGGTACTTATTTTGAGGCCACTCAATCCACTGGATTAAACAATATAGAATGGGGTTCAAGCGCTGCTTTTTTTGATGGTGATCTTGATGGATGGTTAGACTTGTATGTCGCTAATTATGTGGAATATACTGTTGATAAAAATCCTTGGTGCGGAGATCAGCATAGTGACAGACGGGCATACTGTGATCCAGATGTGTTTAAAGGAATTTCAGATAAATTTTTCCATAATAATGGAGATGGGACTTTCACTGATTGGACTGATAAATCCGGGATCGGAAAGAATCAGGGTAAGGGGCTAGGCGTTGTGCCGGGGGATTATGATAATGATGGCGATATGGATTTTTATGTTGCTAATGATAAAGTAATGAATCTGCTTTATAATAATAATGGCAAGGCCGTCTTTTCAGAGGAGGCCTTGTTTTCTGGTGTGGGATACAATGAGAATGGTCGGGCCGAAGCAGGTATGGGTGTAGATTTTGGAGATATTAATCAGGACGGCTGGCTTGATTTATTTGTTACCAATTTCAGTGGAGAGTCCAATACTCTTTATTTGAATGATCAAAATGGATCTTTTACAGATAAGACATTTTCTTTCGGCCTTGGACAGCCCAGCTTAGATCTATTGGGCTTTGGCACTAAGTTTGTCGATTTCAATTTAGATGGCTGGCTGGATATATTTATTGTAAACGGACATGTAATTGACAACATTGCCCTGTTTAATAAAGATTATACTCATGCGCAGAAAAAGCAGTTATTTTTAAACCAGACTGACGGTACTTTTAAAGAAATAAAAAATGCCGGCGATATAGGCAATAAGAGCGTGGGCCGTGGCGCTGCCTTTGGTGACATAGATAATGATGGAGACATAGATATTGTTATTTCAAACAATAACAATAATTCAAATCTTTTGATCAATTTATCCAAGCCAGGTAATAATTGGATCAATGTTGAATTGGAAGGTGTCACTTGCAATCGTGACGCGATTGGTTCAAAACTAGAATTACAATCAAAAAGCGGGACACAGGTGGCATGGGTAAATCCAGGTGCTAGTTATCTTGCCTCCAACGATAAAAGAATTCTGTTTGGTCTAAGCAAAGATATGTACGTGGATAATCTGATAATCCATTGGCCAGATGGCCTAAAAGAATCATTTAATAATTTGGAGGTCAATTTATTTTACCACATAAGGCAAGGGAGCGGAATATCTATTATAAACCATTAATCATTATCATGCTCCAGTGCACACTTCTATATGCACAGGTTTCACAACTTGATCAAGCTAAGAAAGCATTGGAAGAACGCAAACCGCATGATGCCTATGCCATTTTCCAGGCAATAGTGGAATCAGACCCGGATAATTTTGAAGCCCATAATGGCATGGCCAAAGCGTTGGATTATAGTAGTGATCCGCAAGGCGCACTCACGGCCTATACAAATAGTTTGAACATTCAACCCGATCAACCAGAGGTATGGTTGAATATTGGCAATCTGTACTATAGCGGTAAAGATTTAAGTAATGCTGCTAATGCTTATAAAAAAGCCATTGATCTGGATCCCGAGTTTGGCCGGGCTTATAATAATCTGGCCACTGTTTACAGGGATGAAGAGAATTATCCTTCAGCAATTGAAATGTTTAAAAATGCAGTTGAAGCTGATCCGGATTATTCTCGGGGATATCGAAACCTGGGGGACATATATACACTAATTGAAGATTATGAAAATGCGATCTATTGGTTGAAAAAAGCAACATCAGCGGATCCCAATAATTTATTTGGATGGTACTGGTTGGGGCGAGCCCAACTACGATCTGGGAGACCTGAAGATGCAATTCAAAATTTTGAACGCGTAATCAAACAGAGGCCGGATTTGTTTCAGGTTCATCACAACCTTGGTGAGGCATATTTGGCTATCTATAATTTTGAGAGTGCTATTGATCACGTGAACACTGCCATCAATCTAAATCCAAATGGCACAATATTTTATGTTACTTTAAATAAAATATACCAAAAATTAGGTCAGAATGAATTAGCGATGTCTGTTTTAGAAAAAGCACTGGATCGAAACCCCGCCAAAAGTCAAATTTACATTGAAAGGGGAGATATACATAAAGCACACCAAAGAATGGATGAAGCACTCGCAGATTACAGTCAGGCTGTACTTTATGATCCCCGTTCATGGGAGGGATACTATAAAAAAGGGGTCTCTTTGTATTATCAAAGCCGATTGGACGAAGCCCAAAAAGAGCTGCAAACCGCTTTGGTATGGAATGATATGTCTGCCAGTATTTACCATTTTTTAGGTTTGGTTTCTTTAGCAAAAAATAAACCAGTTAAAGCGCAGGAATATTTAATCCAGGGAACGATTCTAGATTCAACAAGCGCTGATCAATGGTTCCATTTAGGCCAATCCTATATGCGTCAGAAAAAATGGAAGGATGCATTACATAGTTTGGATAAGTCTCACCAATTGGACAATCAGAATTCTGAAACACTATATAACTTGGGTCAGGTATATAAAAAATTAGATAGAAACCAGTTATCACGGTTTTATTTAATGGAATTTAAAGAACAGTCTGACTATGAAAAAAACCGTGGGGATTTGTTAAGCCAATTACAAATGCGTCCGAGCGATTTAGATTTAATTAGGGGATTAGCCTACCTCTATGAGCGAAATGGACGAAGGGATAGAGCTATGGATGTGTGGTATAAAGCGCTTTATTATGGAGATAGTACCGCCGTTGCAGAAATGGAGCGACTAAAAGGAACAACATCCCGGCCATGATTAAATATCTTATTGGTATTCAGATTGCGACAGCACTATATCTACAGTTTTTTCAAGCGGACGAAATTTTTGCGCCAACTCTTGTATTAATTCATATTATTGCAGGAATCTTTGTACCAATTGTTTATTATGGGGATTCAGGTATACAGCATAATAAAAATCAACCTGTAATAATTACATTTGCTTTTGCCCTGGCTACTGGCATTGGATTAATGGTAACGGGTGTGACGGGATTTGGCCAGCTTATTTTGGGGTTCCATATTATTACTTCACTCATCTTTATTATATTTGCTTTCCAATTGCTTTCTTTTGATTTTATTAAGGTCATTTTTGTAACTGGTGCGTTATTCATTATAATAGTTATCGCTGGCGTAAGGGATTGGCGTGCAACAGATCAAGAATATAAAATTGCCAATTTTTCGCCATCACCCGGGTCAACCCAATCTGGAAATTATATTACAGCCACCAAAATTAATCGTTCGGCCCGTTGCGGAACTTCTGGATGCCATCCTGATATTTATCAGCAGTGGTCGCAGTCCGCTCACCGCTTTTCTTCTTTTAATAATCCTTTTTACAAAGCATCAGTGGACTATCTGCTTTCAACGAGTGATACTGCCACCGTTCGATGGTGTGGGAGCTGCCATGACCCCGTAATGCTGTATTCTGGGTTAATGGTTGGTACACCTGACGTTGATCTACCGGAAGCCCATGCAGGTATTACATGTGAAATATGCCATGGGATAATTGATATTCCTGATATTACGGGCAATGCAAACTATGTTTTGAATTCACCTATTGAATATCCTTTTTCTCATTCGAAAGGCATGTTAGCAGCGGTGAATCGTATGTTGATTCGTACAAAACCGGAGGCCCATCGTAAAGCGATGCTCCAACCACTTCATAAATCAGAAACGTTTTGTGCCACTTGTCACAAAGTGAGTCTTGATGTAGCGATTAATGATTATAAATGGTTGCGAGGTCAAGATGAATACGATGCTTGGCAAGCTAGCGGCGTAAGTTACAATGCAGTGGCCGCATTTTATAATCCGCCGCAATCTCTTACTTGCCAGAGTTGCCATATGGCACTGGAAAAATCAAATGACCGCGGTAATGATTATCGAAAGGTATTTGGCCATTTTTTTCCCGCAGCCAATACAGCTCTGCCATCATTAACTGAATTAAAGAATAGTGAATGGATAAATCGTACAAGCCAATTTTTACAAGATGACAGAATTAACATCGATATTTTTGGTGCAATAATTGATTCCGAATTAATTGCTCCACTCAGTGATCAATTGCAAGTTAAACCGGGCCAGCAAGTGCGTTTTGAAGTTATAGTAAGAACGAAAAAGATTGGACATTCTTTTCCTGGTGGCACGATTGATTCAAATGAACCATGGCTGGAAATCATTGGCACCAATCAAAATGGTGAGACCTTTTTTAGTAGTGGTTCTATCCATCCGGATAAGCATGTGGATCCATCGGCGCATTTTTTTCGCGGTGTTTTATTAGATGGAGATGGTGAATTTATCCTAAAAAGAAACCCCCATGAATGGCGAACCACTTTATATAATAATTCAATCCCCCCGGGTTCTGCAGATGTGATTCATTACACATGGCTAGTACCAAGTGATTTTGATGAGGAAATAAATTTAGTAGCAAAGGTCAATTACCGAAAGTTTAATCGTAGTATCACCATTCATTCTTTGGATGAATTAATTGATCTTCCGGTTGTTGAAATGGCCAGAGATGCAATTATTATTTCCCGATTAGAAAAAACTGAATTATCAAATAATGCTGGTATGCGTTACAATGACTACGGTATTGCCATGTTGCGTCAAAATAATTTGGAAGCATCGAGATTGGCATTTGAAAATGTAACAAAACTGATTCCAGGTTATGCAGATGGATATGTAAACATGGCGCGTGTTTTAATCAAAGAGGGCAAGTTTAATGCAGCTAAATTTCAACTGGATAAAGCGTTAGATCTGAAAAACAATTTTCCAAAAGCAAAATATTTTCTGGCTCTTATTTCCAAAATAACTGGTGATTATAAAGAAGCAATTTCGTTATTTAAATTTGTTAGGGAAACACATCCTAATGACCGGGCTATGCTAAAAGACTTTGGACAAACGCAGTATTTTGCGGAAAACTGGATTGATGCTAGTTTAATATATAATGATGTACTTCGCATTGACCCTGAGGATGCCGAAACACATTATAACCTGATGCTTATTCATCAAAAATTAGGTGATATAGGACAAGCAAAATATCATAGTGAAAAATATTTAAAATATAAACCAGATGAACAAGCTCGGTCCATCAGCCAAACTGCCCGGTTGAGATTTCCCCATGCTAATAATGAAGCCCAACAGGTTCATTCTCATCAACTGATTCAAAGAGAATTGTTCAGTACACTTAAATAATGTTTATCAAAAGCTGCCAGCAGGCTTTCCTGACCAGAATAGGGTGCTGGAAAATATTTTTTTGATCGAATTCCCAATTGCGCTAGTTGTGATATATACCAATCTTGTTTATTAGTCATATCCCAAAAATCAATCGCATCTGATGTTTTGTATTCCCCAGAATCAACTGTTTGTTTAGAAAACAACCATGAACATGTCACTTTGCATTTATCAATACCTTCTGGCCAAACAGTATGATACATGACATATTCCGGGTGAAGACTTAAAAGCATATTGGGAAATATAGAATAATAATACACACGATTTAAATTATCACCTTTTACACCATCTAATGGCGGGCAGCATAATTGACCACTGGCTGTGATACTTTCCTTACCTTCATTCAAATCCATATAGCCGCCCAAGAATGGACCTTCATAGAGATCATTATGTCCACCCATATAATTATGAATTGCAGCTAAGTCAGGATGAAGAATAGGACAGTGATAGCATTCGCAATAATTTTGAATAACCAGCTTCCAATTCCCATTTACTATATATTGTTTTGTTTCATGAACAGCAAGGTCAGCAATGCTCCAGTGGCTAAATCTATTCATCAATGGAGCAAAAGCAGTTTCGAATTCTTTTGGTGAATCAGATAAATTAATAAACATAAAACCATCCCATTCAGCAATGGTTACAGGGTGGAGCGAGTAATCATTTTTATTGAATTTATCTACAGTATCCATGTTCGGAGCTCCAAATAACTGCCCATTTAAATTATATGTCCAACCATGGTATTTGCACTGAATCGATTTTGAGAATTGTCCAGATTCCTTTTCACAAATTCGTGTACCGCGATGTCGACATACATTATAATAAGCAATTAATTCACCATCATCGCCTCGTAAAACAATGACACTTTCAGTACCGATATTGATAACTTTATATTGGCCTTTTTCATTAAGGTCAGATGATCGTCCTGCACAGATCCAATTTTTTAGAAAAATATTTTCATATTCTTTTTGGAGAATATCTGGATTTATATAATAATCCTGCTCAAGGGTATGGGCATCTTTAATAAGTGTTTCAGCTGTTTTTTTGAAATTCACGCTTTTAGAATCTCCCGTGCTGCGTTAAAACCATTAGTAATATGGAGCCCGCCTCCTGGATGAGTACCTTTTCCGCAAAGATATAGATTCTCAATAGGTGATTTATATTGTGCTGCGCTTATCGTTGGACGCATAAAAAAGAATTGATCTAATGTCATTTCACCATGGTTAAGGTTTCCCTCAGTTAAACCAAATTTATCTTCAAGATCCTTGGGTGAGAGAATATAAGTAGATTCGATCATAGATGTAATTTTAGGAATATAATTTTCTAGATTCCTAATCACATTATTTTTTAGTTGTTCTTTCAGATCGTCAGACCAATCCTGATCACGCAGGTGGTAAGGTGCATATTGCAATGTGGCAGATAAGACATGTTTACCCTCAGGTGCAAAGTTAGAGTTGTGGACCGAAGGGAAAGTAAACTCAATGTAAGGATTTTCAGAAATGCGACCATATTTTGCATCATCAGCGGCTCGTTCCAAATATTCAATGGAAGGACTAATGGAAAAAACAGTATTCATTTGGTCTTCTGTCACGCCTTTAATCTCCGGAAGGGCATTTAATGCAAAGTGAATCCGGGCCACACTACCACGGTATTTGATATTTCGCAGTTGGGTATAAAAAGTAGGATTTAGTTCTGATGGACCAACCAGGTTTATAAAAGTATTCTGTGGATCCAAACCGGAAACAACCTGTCCTGCTTCAATGGTCTCTCCATCATTTAATGTGATACCACTGCAGATCGCATTTGCCACGTTGATAGAATGTACAACAGCATTTTTTCGGACTTCCACACCATTGGATACAGCGGATTTTAATAAAGCATTGGCTAAGTTTACTGTACCACCTTTTACAAACTGTATATAATGAAAAACACCATTGGCATGCACATGCTGGTGGAGCAAATTATAGCCTGTAGCTGCAGAAAATGGGCCTAAGTTAATGTGGTTGATACCTGCAGTAGATACAGCACCTCGAAGTAATTCAGATTCGAACCATTCATCCATTAGTTCCGGCATCATCATTGGTGCTACACGCATAAAATCGACCAGTCCACGGGTACCATGTTTTTTTATTGGCTTTAGCATAGATCGTAAAGATAAAGCTTCCTTCAATCCTAAATTCGGAAGTTTTGGGGGCGTCAATTCATACAGTTTTTCTAAAAACTGAGATAGATTATCAATATAGGTTGTAAATGCTTGCCAAGATTTGGCATCCTTCTCGGAATGATTTGCGATGGATTTAGCCGTTTGATTCGAATCCTGATGAAATGAAATATGATGCCCGTTTTGGTCCAGGGCGATACGCACCACGTCCGGAGAAACCAATTCCAAACCTTCCGACACCAGATCCAATTGTTTCATAACCCTGGGATCAATCCACTTTATCGTATCATTTAACATGTTGCATTTATATTGAGATGCGAATTCTGCCGTAACAGCCATACCGCCTACTTGGTCTTTAGCTTCAAGGATCAATACTTTCTTCCCAGACTTTCCAAGGATAGATGAACTGACCAAACTGTTTAACCCGCCACCAACAACTATAATATCATAGTGTCCCACTACCAGTCCTTTAAAATCTTTTTTGCTGCCATTTCTCCAGGAGATCCTGTGATCCCTCCGCCAGGATGTGTGCCTGATCCACATTGATAATAATTGGTAATGGGAGTTTTATAATTAGCCCATTTTACTGCAGGTCGCAGAGCAAACAATTGTTGCAGCGTGAGCTCACCATGGAAAATATTTCCTTCCGTAAGACCAAATGTAGATTCAATATCAGCCGGCGTGAGCACCTGCCGATGAAGAATAATATCTTTAATATTGGGTGCATAACGGGCAAGAGCATTGATCACAGCATCGCCAAAATCTTCCCGCTTTTGATCATTCCATCCTCCCTTGATGTTGTAGGGTGCGTATTGTACAAAGCAGGACATAACATGTTTCCCAGGCGGGGCCATTTCTGGGTCAAGGACTGATGGTATAATAATATCAATATAAGGTACTTCAGAAAAATTGCCATACTTGGCATCGTCGTAAGCTTTTTCAATATAATCAAAGTCTGGACTAATGGAGATGGCACCGCGAAGATGAGGCCCATTACCTGGTAAACAAGTGAATTCAGGAAGTGCATCCAAGGCTAAGTTCACTTTACCTGATGAACCGCGAATACGGAAATTTTTGATATCTGTCACAAAATCATTAGGAAGATCGATTTCATCAACCATTTTCAAAAAAGAAAGTTTTGGGTCTAAACCAGAAATAACTTTATCCGCTTTGTATTCATCTCCGTTTTCAAGGGCAACACCTATAGCCCGGCCATTTTTGACAATTACTTTTTCCACTGGTGCTTCGGTCATTATTTTCGCGCCAAAATATTCAGCTGAGCGGGCAATGGCCATACTAACGGCCCCTGTACCACCACGCTGGAATCCCCAGGCACGAAATGCACCATCAATATCACCCATATAGTGATGTAACATTACATAGGCTGAACCAGGTGAGCGAGGTCCCATAAAGGTTCCGATGATCCCACTGGCAGCCATGGTTGCCTTTAGAGGCTCAAACTCGAACCATTCATCTAGAAAGTCCGCTGAACTCATTGTCATTAGTTTGGTAAGATATTCGAATTGTTCATCGGATAAAGTTTTAAAATGGTTCAGCAGTTTTTTCATAGCACTCAGATCAGGAAAACTGGGACGAATAGCATTGGGAGGGATCGTTTCGAGTATAGGACGGACAGCCATTCCGATCTGGCCCATCAATGGCCCGAACCGCGTGTAAGTTTCAGCATCCCGTGGTGAGTGTCGGTACATCTCACGATAAGTTTCATCTGGATCAGCTGTACGCATTAGATAATCATTTTCTAATGGTGTAAATGTGCTTTCCAATGGAAGTAGTTCTAGACCAAACTTAGGCAGCATTAATTCTCGGATTATGTTGGCTTTTAGTAAGCTTACCACATAGGAACAGACAGAAAATTTGAAGCCGGGAAAAACTTCTTCTGTGACTGCTGCTCCACCAAGTACGTACCGTCTTTCCAATACGAGTACTTCCTTCCCAGCGCGGGCAAAATAAGCAGCAGCGGTCAGACCGTTATGACCTCCACCAATAACGATGGCATCATATTTTTTTATTGTGGGCATGACCGTTTTCTTTCTGGATCAAAGAAGGGCGTATTGACTACTTTGGCAGGGGTAAGTTTTCGAAAATGTTCCACCTTGAGCTCAAAATATAATTTTGACCCCAATTGAGAAAATTCTGATTTCACATGAGCTAGCGCAATGTAACGTTTTAGTATGGGAGACCAACATCCACTGGTGGCATAACCCACCTGTTCATCACCATGGTATAAAGGAGTACTGGTTCGCCATGCGGTACTAGGAAGACCAGGCGCCAGGCCAGCATTACGATAGAGGTTTTCCAGTTCTTCCCATTCAATTTCAATCCCAACTAAATTCCATTCCGGTCCACGTGACAATTCCGCTTTTAAAGCTTTTTTACCGATAAAATTTTTTTTCTTCATTTTTACAGCCCATCCTAACCCAAGCTCGTAGGGTGAAGATTTTCGGGGTTCGATAATAGCATGCCGTGCAGATATATAATCCACATCGAGTAAAATAAGTCCTGCTTCGATGCGGGCCATATCCAATGCCTGGAGACCGGTGGGTGTTATACCATAAGATTTACCCTTATCCATCAATAAGTCCCAAACTGATAGTGCATACTTCGGGTCCATCCATATTTCATAACCCAAGTCACCGGTATATCCGGTACGGGAAATAGTAACAGAAATATCATCAAACTGAGTTTTCATCATCCAGAAAAATTTGAGGCTGTCCAAAGAATCGCTAGCAATGGAATTAAGAATAGCACGAGAATTTGGACCCTGCAAAGCTAAAGCAGCGGTAGTTTTAGAATCATCGCTGATGGATAAGTCCATTCCTGCTGCATTATGCTCGATCCATCCCAAATTTGGTTCGGCACTGGTAATACGAAATTTATGATTAGCTAATCTTTGTACCGTACCATCATCTATCTGTTTTCCATCTTCATCACACCAAGGGGTGTACATAACCTGTCCAACTTTACAGATACCAATATTCCGTGTTACTAGTCGATCAAGAAATTGTTGGGCATCAGGACCTGATATTATGTATTTATATAATGGAGTAATATCTAGTAAAGCAGCTTTGGTGCGTATAGCAAAGTATTCATTCTCATGGGTAAGCTCGTAATTGGTTGCTGCAAGATACCCTGACCACCGACGCCACTCCTGAGATTCATTTAATTTAGTTGTGCGCTCGAAAAATGGTGAAAGTATAAGCTGAGTATGAGCCATGAATTGATTTTTATAACTCATGATTCAGACCTCAAAAATGGTCGGGTTAAACAAGTTGGCCCACCTGTGCCTTTCAGGGAAATTTCTGATCCGGAATAAATATGTACTTCTACACTTTTTGCTTCTAACTGCTGTTGTATTTTAGGGTTACCTGCAATCATAATACATTTTCTTGGTGCAATCGCTAGAACGTTAGATCCCATAGAATTGTATTCTTTATCAGGAACTTCCAGAAGTTCAATCCCTGAATCAATTAAATATTGGCGAAAAAATACGGGAAGGAGACGCGAATAAACCAAGTAAAGATCGTGATCAATAGGACTAACATTGCTCATAAGGTGCAAGCATTCTGTTGGGCCAGTCCAGTGAGGGAGTGGTACTGTTATAACTTTTTCAACTAAGTTGCCTAACAATGATTGAAACTGGCGTATCCCTTCCGCATTTGAACGATATCCTTCTCCCACCGCAACTATTCTTTCATTGATCCAAATAACGTCACCACCCTCAAGTGTTCCTGGTGCTTCAATCCGCCCAAGAATTGGTATATCAATTGATTGGAAATAAGTTTCCGTGGCTGATGGTTCAGATAAACGATCTCTTTTCCCCATGTTGCAAAGAATTACTCCGCCATTAGAAACAATACAGGGATCATGTGTATAAATAGAATCCAGTGTAGTGGAATCATCCCTGGGTAAATAATGAACTTCTGCGCCAGAAGACTCCAATAAGCCTACAAGGGTTTCATGATCAGCAAGTGCTTTATCAAAATTAGGAACACCTAAATAATTTAGTTGGGATGACTGCTTATTTAATTTAATTTGATCTTGGTAGGCATCTTTGGGCTGTTTAACTAAAACGCGGCGGATGGGATCCACCATATTCTGACAACCATAAGAATTAATCAACAGTACCTCCACACCAATCCACGATCATATTTGCAATTATTTTTATTGTTTTTAGCACTTCATAGATTTCCACATATTCATTGGCCGCATGTGCAAGATGAAGATCCCCTGGGCCAAAAAGAACGGCGGGAATATGAGCATGATTTGTGAAGAGGCGCAAGTCAGATCCATATGTGACACCTTCAATAATTGGGGCATCGCCAGTTGATCTCACAATGGCATGAGTGAGAGAATTAATCATAGGCTCATCCAGATTAGTTTGTCCCGATTCAAACTGGCCTTCAAACCATTCGATTACAGGTGGATTTTCTTTGAGCCAAGGATCATTATTAGAAATATTATGGATATGTGTTTCGAAGGCAACCCGAGCTTTGTCTGCTGTTTCATTAGGAAAAACGCCGAAACGTCCTTCTGCTTCAACCGATTCTGGGACCGAAGAATGCCACTGCCCACCTTTAATTGTGCCGATATTAATAGGCGCGACTCGATCTTTGGACTCAAAATAGTCTGTATTAAATGAATTATGGCGCTCTTTTTCAAACTTTAAAATAGATTGATGGATCAGGTTAAATTTTTCAATAGCACTTACTCCATCCCAGCGTGTGGCTGCATGGGTGGCACGTCCGAGGATTGTCAGGCGAAAGGTGAGTGCTCCGGATTGGATCGGACATATTTTTAAGGATGTTGGTTCAAGAATTATGGCCGCATCAGCAGAATAGCCTTTTACAATATTAGTAAGCGTACCGCATCCACCAGATTCTTCTCCGACAACTGATTGAACCATAATATTCCCTTTTGGTTTAAATCCTAAATCTTGAAGTATTTGAATTGCAAATATTCCGGAAGCTAAACCTGCTTTCATATCACATGAACCCCGTCCGTAGATCTTCCCATCCTTTACAATACCCGACCAGGGCGATTCAGTCCATGAGCTTTCCAAACCGGTAGGCACCACATCCACATGTCCATTCAAGATCAGTGATTTGCCATTTCCTTCATTTTTCCAATGTCCCAAAACATTCACACGGGAATCAGGAGAAAATCCATCATTGCTAAAGGCAGGGTGGTCTCGTAGTTCAGCAAACCGGACAACTATCTTTTCTGAATCTAATCCAAGAGAGTTTAGTTTATCTTGGATGATTGTTTGAACAGGGCCCTCATCATTTGCAAGACTTGGGGACTTGATGAGTGCTTGAATAAAAGTGATAATATCATTCCGAGATGCTTCCACTTTGGATGCGATTTTCTGCTGTAAATCAACCATTATTTTTCCAGTAATAATACATCGGAAGTCCGGCTAATATTATCCCTGCTCCAATGGCAGCATCTCTGGGCGCTTCGATGATTGTGTTTATCGTTAAGAAAATGGCAAAAAGAATAAAAATTATTGGGATCCATGGATATAGCGGTGTTTTGTACGGTCGTTCCATATCAGGTTTTTTATTTCGTAAAATAATCACTGCGCCAGCGGACATACCATAAAATATCCAAGAAGCAAAAATAATATAGGTAATCAGTTGGTTGAAAGTGCCAGTAAAAGTCAGGAGGGAAGCCCACACGCATTGAATAATCAATGCATTGGCCGGGGATTTAAATCTGGGATGAATTTGCGAAGCTTGATAAAAAAATAATTTGTCCTTGGCCATCGCATAATTGATTCGGGCGCTGGTCAATACGAATCCATTGTTTGCACCAATCAAAGAGATTAGGATAATTAATGTGACAATAGCAGCACCTTTGTTACCAAGAAAAACAGAAGCGGCATCAGATACGACCAAATCGGAGCCATTCATGCCAGTAAACCCGAGAGTATAGATTAAAACATAATTTAGCAGTAGATAAATAGTTACAACAATCAGCATGCAAAAGATAAGTGACAAGGGAATATTACGTCCGGGATTTTTAACCTCTCCAGCCACATATGTAATAAAAATCCAACCATCAAATGTCCAAAGAACAGAAACCATTGCTAATCCCAAAGGCCCAACTAATTCTGTAAAAGATTGATCCGAAAAAAAAGGGCTCAGGTTTTGATTCGAACCACCTTCCATTACTAAACCCAGTATGATGATCACGAATATGGCACCTAATTTTGAGATTGTAAATAGGTTTTGAAACCGAGCTCCTGATTTTACGTCCAGAATATTAATGATAGTCAACAGGACGATAGTAGCAACGGCGATACCTTTAATACTGACATCAGTTATTGGAAAGAAAAATCTCAGATATTCCGAAAATGCAACTCCGACTGCGGCAATGGAAGCTGTATTAATAACTGCTACGGCAGACCAACCGTATAGGTACCCCCAAACTGGACCATATGCTTCACTCAAGTACACATATTGACCACCTGCTCTGGGCATGGCAGCACCTAACTCAGCCACAGAAAGGGCTCCAAAAAGGCTGACAATACCACCTGCAATCCATACCATAAAAAAGAGTGAGGCTGAACCAGTAAACATGGCAACGGTTGCTGGAACCATGAATATTCCTGATCCAATAATTCCGCCGGCATTGATCATGGTGGCATCCAGCAGGGAAAGAACCCGCTTCAGTTTCGGTTGATCAGGCATTGACAGAATGAAAAAAAGTTATTTCTTTTCCCAGAAATCTTCCAGTTCGACACCTAGTCCGTCGGCTACCCGATTAACGTAGGCGAAATAAGCCACAATTTGGTTAATATCTAAAATGGCACGATCATTGAAGCCTGCATCCCTAAGACGATCCACATCTTCCAAGATCATATCCCCGGGACGCTCAGTGAGTTTAACGGAATAATCCAACATAGCCATCTGTTGGGGAGTAATATCCGCAAGTTTATAATCGGACTTTAATTGATTGACCAGGGTTTTATTTTTTGTGAGTTTGAGAAGACCTTCTCCATGGTGAATTATTCAGTAATGGCACTGATTAATGGTGGAAACCACAACTGCAATCATTTCTCTTTCTCGTATCTGGACGCTTGATTTACCATACATGGCCATTTTATATAGCCGAACATGAGCATCCAATGACTCAGGATTTAGGCTGTGAATTTTTAGAATATTGTCCACACCACCCCAGGGTTCTATTAAATTATTATACTGATCTTTTAACGAACCAGTCGCTTTTTCTTCGTTTATTACATTAATCCAAGCCATCATTTTTCCTACTTAATTAGATAAAATATAAACATATTTTAGTTCATATTTACTTCTGAATTAGAAAGTTCATCTAAGTAATATCCAACAGTAAAAAAGAATTCAAGAATTAATCATATGAAAAAGATTTCTATACTTACTGGGGCTGGCATGAGCGCTGAAAGTGGCCTCAGAACATTCCGCGATAGCGATGGTCTGTGGGAGTCACATAATGTATATGATGTAGCGACACTCGAAGCCTGGCAAAGGGATCCTGAATTAGTCCTCAAGTTTTACAACGAACGTCGAAGACAAATTCAAAAAGCAAAACCTAACAAAGCACATTTGGCATTGGCTAAACTTGAGAAGAAATATGATGTTCATATCATTACTCAAAACATAGATGACCTGCATGAAAGGGGCGGTTCTAAACAGGTACTGCATCTTCATGGTGAAATTAATAAAGTACGGAGCACAGTTGATTCCAGATTAATTTATGAACTGGATCATTGGGAAATGAAACTTGGAGATACGTGCGAAAAAGGGTCTCAGCTCAGGCCTCATATTATATGGTTTGGTGAACCGGTACCCATGATTGAAAAGGCAATCCCGATTGTTGAAACCGCTGATATTGTTATTGTAATCGGGACATCATTAGGTGTATATCCGGCGGCAGGTTTAGTTAATTATGTAACACCATTGTCAGAAAAAATTTATATTGATCCAAAGGGACTTACAGAAAATGATACTAATTTTAAAGTAATAAAAGAAAAAGCCGGAGTGGGCGTACCAACATTAGTAAATAAATTGTTATGAGTTATGTTTATTAAACTAATAAAAACCATGATTTATTTTACGAGTGCCACTCTTTTATTTAGCCAAAGTATTCCTTTTTCTGCGCTTGATTCTAAAGAAAAAAAAATAATTACAAGACAACCGGATCCACGAGCCCATTATTTCTCAATGGCTGTTCAGGGTGGAATTATTATAGCCGGGGCAATATTTTGGAATTATTCTGAACGCTGGACTGGTGAATTTGGAATCGAAAATGAAGGCTGGTTTGGAAAGGAATCCTATAATGGTGGTGCTGATAAATTGGGGCATGCTTATACATGGTGTTTATTAACCCGTGGGCTGATTCATAATTATGCGCGCCATGGATATTCCAGAAAATCTTCTGCTTTTTGGGGATTTACTATCCCGGCGTTCAATGGTGTTATTATAGAAATATTGGATGGATATACAGATTATAATGCGTCCTCAGAAGATATTCTGTTTAATCTTTTGGGAAGCGGATTAGGTGCTTACTTATATTTAAATCCAAAATTAGATGAAATGATTCACTTGGATTGGTCGTATTTACCATCCAGTGATTTAAAAAAAAATATCAAAAGAGATTTTACCACAGACTACGCTGGTCAAGTGTTCACATTGGAACTAAACGGAAAAGGTGCACGAAAAATCTTAAAATATAACCACCCTAGTGCGATCGATTATCTTCAGTTAGGATTTAGTTATTATTCCAGAGGATATAGTGGCGAATTAAATACGAAGAAACAACGATTCGCTGGGATTTCACTCGGCATTAATCTTCAAGAATTTTTCAAAGAAGGGAGTTCGGCTCGAACATTTGTAAAATACTTTAAGGTTCCATACAGCTTTACTGGTATCTTCAGGGAGTTAAATGCAAATCAAACAGAAATACAAACTGGGGATACAGTATTTAATTATTGAAAATGAAACACTTTTGGCTCAAGAAATAAACTGAATTATGGATAGAAAAGAATTCTTAACAACAAGCGCTATTTTGGCAGGAGCGACAATTTTACCTTCAAATTCCGTCTTTGCCGGAAATATTAATAACAATGGGATTGACAAACTAACAGATGAGGACGGAAACTTTATACACCAACCACTGCCTTACAATACTGACTACCTCGAACCATTTATGGACGCAGAAACACTGCATCTACATCATACCTTCCATCACGGCGGTGCAGTTAAAGGAGCGAACAAAGACATAGAAATGATAAAAAGTGTGATGAATAGTGGCGATTTGACACTGGCTGACCACTGGACAAAGAAACTTTCATTTCACCTTTCCAGTCACATTTTGCACAGCATTTTTTGGACAAACTTGGCAAACAAAAAATCTAAACCTACTGGTGATTTACTTAAAAGAATTGAAAAGGATTTTGGTTCTACGAACAAAATGCAGGGAATAATCGCAAAAATATCAAAATCTATAGAAGGAAGTGGCTGGGGAATTCTTGCGTATCAACCTTATTCAGATAATTTGGTGGTTCTCCAATGTGAAAACCATCATAAGTTGACTGTTTGGGGTGCAGTCCCGCTTTTGGTCATTGATGTATGGGAACACGCTTATTACCTGAAATATAAAAATAAGAGAGGCGACTTTGTGGATGCCTTAATGAATATTATCAACTGGGACAATGTTGCACAACGATATGACATTGCTTTAAAACTAAAATAATAAACCCCAATTATTGGAGCCTCCTCACGGGGGCTTTTTTGTTTTAGTAGGGTCAGTATGGCATTAGATTGATATCATGAAATCTCTAATGACAAAATGGCTGCAGGTTTTCAAGCTAATAGCGGTAGAGATTGCAGTATTGATTCCTTTGTGTGCTCAGAATCCTGGGAACGCACAAGGGAATATTCAAGACAAGTGGGTAAAAAGAGTTAATGAGCTTGTAGGCAATCATGAGGCGCCCGAGCCGCCCAGGGGTAGCTATGGCATGGATTCCAGGACGGGGCAATTTATTCATCCGGAAGCAACCTTTCATACCTATGAGAGCCATCCATTTGATGGCTTACTGGACTACTGGGATAAAGAGCATTACATCAAGAATATGAAAGTGGAAGCATATTATCCAATTACTGTGGAACCCTTCCACACTTGGCAGAATATGGTTGACTTTGATGGACGTCGTTATCTCTACCAGTATGTACGTCGTGACCTAAAAATTTACGATATTACCAATCCCAAAGATGTGAAATTACTGCTTACACGGGGCCATACCTGGGGAAGCAATGGCCCGGATGTTGAGGAACAGAACCCCTATCCGAAAGGGGATATGTTTGGTGCTGCCTCGATTCAATGGAACGAAAAACTGGGTAAATATATCATGGTTCAATCTTTTGAAATCCAACGTTTTGGTGTGTTGCACGATAAACTGACTGAACCAGATAAAGTTGACAAAATCCGTCATGCCGATCACCTCAAAGGGTTTAAGGTTTATGAGATGAATGGCCCCTTGCCGAATGATTGGAAACTCATTGCGGAACGTACCACAGACGTCATGCACCCCAATGCGCCGGTTGGACAGCAACAGGGTTCAGGCGTGCGCGATATTCCCACTTACTTCGGTGGTGATATCATGTATGTCGCAGCAGCGCCGGATGCCAGCTATGCCCTTACCGAATACTCAAATGACTTGTATTCTGCGGGTTATCAGTCTTGGGACATGTCAGATCCATCCAACCCGAAATTCCTCGATCAGCTGACTGTTCCTGGACAAATTGCTTTCGATGAAACCCATGAAGCGGCTTATAAAGCTAATCCCCGAGCAGGGAACCATACTTCCTGGATGGGCGCTCGAATGTCACTGTTTGTGCCAACACCAGTTGAAGAAGGCGGTAAATACGGTTATGCGGCCATGGGGGGACTGGGTTTTTTTGTTGTGGATATTTCTAATCCTAAAGAAATGAAAGTAGTAGGTCATCTGAACTTCGCGCCGAGTGTCGCAGGCACTGAAGGTGACTTTGTAGATGTTTCTCAGGTTGAGAAAACCGGCATTGTATATTTTAGTGGTTATCCGCTAAATGAAGATTGCTTCGAACCCTATAAAGATGTACATATGATTGATGTCAGTAATCCACAAAAGCCAGTGAAAATAGGAGTATTACCCCGGCCCAGGCCACCTAGAGAGGCTAAATTCACTGACTTTTGTCAACGTCGGGGAAGCTTTGGCCCCAAACGTACAGGTTATTATACCCAACCAGGTATCTCTCGGGATGGAGTTTTGCCGTTCAATTTCTACAATGCAGGCTTGCAGGTATTTGATGTTAGTGATGTTAGCAACCCTAAAATCACCGCCTACTTTGTGCCACCTTTTTATGAAAAACAAGTAGTGGACTATGCACGCGGTAACTTGTCACATGGCGTATACACCGAGTATGACCGTAATCTATTCTGGTTATTTACCAACCATGGCTTTTATGTACTTTCCAGCCCGGTATTGGGAAAACCGAGTTTTGAAGCACCAAAAGAACCATGGCCCAGACACAAGAATACCAATTGATTTAGATCAGATCAATTAATCAATAACTTTGCTGACCTACACGAATAATCTGTAAATAATTTAATTGCGACACAAAATAGTCTCCTCACTGGGGATTTTTTGTTTATAAAAGAGACATCCACATTGGCGGGTGATTATTTGTAATTTTCTGTATGAAACGCCTCTGACTCAAATAAAGGAGAATAAAATGAAAAAACCATATATCCCTATTCAATTGTTTTTCTCTGTTTTATTTTTTTTAGGATCTTCCACACCTGCACAGCAGGAAATCGGACGGCTCACCGTCGATCGTTATCTCAGTTGGGAAGATGTAGAAAACCCCCAACTTTCCCCTGACGGTCAGCAGATCATCTATGCCCGAAGGTGGGTAGACGCTGTAAATGACAATTGGGAAACTTCTCTCTGGATAATGAATGTTGACGGTAAAAAGAACCGATTTCTCGTTGACGGATCATCTCCTAAGTGGTCACCCGATGGTACGCGAATTGCCTTCCTTTCCCCAGGTAAACAAGGTGGAACCCAACTCTTCGTCCGTTGGATGGACGCAGAGGGCGCAGTAAGCCAGGTCAGTCGCGTTACTGATTCACCCTCGAACATCACATGGTCGCCTGACGGCAATTCCATTGCCTTCCAGATGGTTGTACCTCCAGCTGATGATGGACTGTGGAATATCAATATGCCACCCAAGCCCAAGGAAGCGGATTGGACCGCAAAGCCCACCATAATCGAGAGACTCAACTACCGTCGCGATCGGGTAGGTTATCATCCCAAGGGATATCGTCACATATTCGTAATTCCCGCAGATGGTGGTACACCGCACCGTCTAACCCATGGTAATTGGCATCATGATTCTTTTAAATGGATGCCAGATGGAAAAACCATAGTTTTTGAGTCTCTTCGAATTGAAGATGCGGAATACCAGTGGCGAGAATCTGAAATTTATTCAGTGGATGTTAATTCTGGAAACATTCGTCAGCTCTCAAAAAGAAAAGGGCCGGACCGTGGTCCAGTACCGTCTCCAGATGGTCAATATATTGCCTACACCGGTCACGACTGGAGTGACGACACTTACATCGAAGAAGGACTCTATTTCATGAAAGCCGACGGCTCCAAGCCTGAACGGATCGCGGAGGAAATGGGTCGTCGGCCGGGCAATCTAACTTGGTCGGAGGATGGAAGCGGTGTCTACTACACCGCGGCTATGAACGGCACTTCGAATCTCTACTTTGCGCCATTATCCGGTAAACCACGACCTGTAACCAAGGGAAAGCATATTCTCCGTATCACAGACATCGGTAAGCGCGGCCTGGCTGTGGGGACACTAAGCAGCTACCACGTACCGAAAAACTTGGTCTCTTTCAGGATCAGGAAGCCGTCACAAATTCAAACACTCTACGCTTCAAATAAAACACATCTGTCGGAAGTTAAACTGGGAGAGGTGGAAGAAATCTGGTACAAATCGGTGGACGATTTTCGTATCCAGGGATGGATCGTGAAGCCACCCGACTTTACCCCCTCAAAAAAATATCCTCTGATTTTGAAAATTCACGGCGGACCTCACGGCATGTATAATGGGGGATTCGATTTCAAAAATCAGGATCATGCTGCAAATGGGTATGTGGTTCTCTACACAAATCCCCGTGGAAGCTCCGGTTACGGAAGTGCTTTTGGTAACGCCATAAAGAACGCATATCCAGACAAAGACTTTGATGACCTTATGGCAGGTGTGGATGAAGTCCTTTCGCGCGGATACATCGATGAGAGAAATCTCTTTGTATATGGCGGGAGTGGGGGGGGAGTCTTGACAGCCTGGATAGTTGGACATACGGACAGGTTTACCGCTGCTGTCTCTAAGGCACCTGTTATCAACTGGATAAGCTTCGTTGGAACGACGGATGGCTCATCCTGGTACTACAACTTCGAAAAATTACCTTGGGAAGATCCCAGCGAGCACCTGCGGCGTTCACCTCTCATGTATGTGGGCAACGTCACTACTCCTACCATGCTCATGACAGGAGAGAAGGATCTCCGAACCCCAATGGAGCAAACGGAACAGTATTACAAAGCCTTGAAACTTCGGAAAGTGCCTACAGCCATGATCCGGCTCACTGATGGTTGGCACAGCAGAAGCAGGCCACCGACCAATTTCATCCGCGTGCAGCTTTATCTGAGAAACTGGTTCAAACGCTTCTCAGTTGAATGATTTATTGGAATTGTGTGGGTATGGTGGTTTAGTGAATTTTTTAAATAAAGGATCAGAATAAAAAATGAATGAGAAATTAAAGATATTAATTTCAGCGTTATTTGCGGTAGCAGGAACTTCGTTTTTAGCATGGACCATATACGATGTTTTTTTCAAGTAGGATTAAATGAAACGCCTCTGGCTCATATAAAGGAGTTAAGTAATGAATCGAAGACATTTTATTAAGGCAGTCGCACTGGCTCCATTTGCCGGCTCTGTTTTACTGTCCCGTGGGATGCACTTATTAAATCCAAAATACAAATTTGCAATTGCAACCTATTCCTATTGGCATTTCAGAGAACCAAAAGTAACTGTTCAGGAGGTCATTGATCATGCCGCCAATCTCGGGGCGCAAGGTGTGGATGTACTACATGTACAAATGGATAATGAATCTCCCGAATACCTTAAATTTCTTCGAAAACATGCAAATGATAAGGGTGTGGAATTGATCTGTCTATCAATTCACCAGGATTTCGTGGATCCGGATCCCGCGGAAAGGGATCGTAATATTGAACACACAAAACGGTGCATCCAGATCGCCCACGACCTTGGCATAAAATATATCCGCCTAAATTCAGGCCGCTGGAACACAACGAAGTCTTTTGATGACCTCATGGCCAATCGTGGTATTGAACCCATCCTGCCAGGGGTCACGGAAGATGAGGGTTTCCAATGGTGCATTGACGCCATTAAGGCCTGCCTGCCCACTGCTGAAAAAGGGGGTGTTGTGTTGGCGCTGGAAAACCATTGGGGCCTTACCCGAACGCCAGAAGGGTTGCTGCGGATCGTCAATGCCATCGACTCCCCTTGGTTGGGTGTTCTCATGGATACGGGGAATTTCTTGGAAACACCCTATGAAAAACTGGAGCAGATTGCATCCAAGACTGTCTTTGTTCAGGCCAAAACATATTATGGCGGTGGCGAATGGTATACGTTAGATTTGGATTATCTGCGAATTGCGAAGATATTGAAAAAGGTAAACTATTCAGGATATATTTCTCTGGAGTTTGAAGGAAAAGAGGATCCGAAAACAGGTGTACCCAAAAGCCTTGATTTATTGCGTGGTGCCTTTTGCTAATTCTTCAATAAAATTGTTCTGATGGAATTAACCTGACAACGGAAAATCAAAATGAAACGCCTCTGGCTCAAATAGCCTACTCACGGGGGCTTTTTTGTTTCGGGGGTGATTGGTAGATTTGGTATAATAATTGAGGCTCACGCTGATGAAGAACTATAAACATTCTATCAAAAGATTCTCTGGCTGGCTTTTTAGCCTGTTTATTTTTACCTGTGCTTCTCCGGATTCAACAGCGGTTCTGGCACCTACAGAATTTGAAGTTGTTCCCGACTGGCCCAGACCGCTGCCGAACAAATGGATACTCGGTCAGGTGGCCGGGGTCGATGTGGATTCCAAGGACAACATCTGGATTGTACAGCGACCCAATTCCCTGACGCCGCAGGAAGCCGGCTTGGCCCAGGAACCTCCATTAGATGACTGCTGTTTACCGGCGCCGTCGGTACTTGCCTTCGATCAGGAAGGAAACCTGTTGGCTTGGTTTGGCGGGCAGGACTTCCCCAGTCAGTGGCCCCAGAGCGAACACGGACTCTTTATCGATCATGAAGACAATATCTGGATCGCCAGTGCTGGAGAAGCCGATGACGTGGTACTTAAACTGAATCCCCAAGGGGAGTTATTATTGCAGGTTGGAGAATACGGTGTGTATGGTGGCAGTAATGATACACAACACCTGGGGCAGCCAACAGATATAGCTGTGGATGCTGAAAGCAATGAAGCCTATATCTCCGATGGCTATCGCAATCGCCGTATTATTGTTATTGATGCCGCCACGGGCGAATATAAACGGCATTGGGGGGCTTACGGTACCGTTCCCCATGATAGACCTTTGCCTGATTTTTCTCCTGAAGTGCCGCCGGACAGTTCCTTCCGCAGTCCAATCCATGCTGTACGTTTGTCAGATGATGGACTTGTTTATACTGCTGATCGGGTGAACAACCGTGTTCAGGTATTTCAAAAAGATGGGACTTTCGTAACAGAAGCATTTATTGCTCCAAAAACGCTGGATATGGGATCCGTCTGGGACATTGAATTATCCCGTGACCCACAGCAAAGTCTGCTTTATGTGGCCGACGGGATGAACAACCGGGTATGGATTCTTAACCGGCAAAACTTGCAGGCCAGCGGTTCGTTAGGTGGACCGGGGCGATACGCCGGTCAATTTGGCTGGATTCACAATGTGGCCATGGATTCCAAAGGCAATCTGTATACCGCTGAAGTTGAAACGGGGAAAAGAGTACAGAAATTTCGTCCACGACGATAATCAGATATCTTCGTTAACCTTGCGTTTGCACCTCTACTAAAGATACAACATGATTGTGATATAATTTTTTGTAGATTTCTGTATGAAACGCCTCTGGCTCAAATTTCATCGGTAGCAATATGGTAGCAGTTATTGACGAAAAATGAGATTAAATTCCTTATATATTAACAATTCACACTGCTGACAATTGCTATAAAAAAACCCCATCTCTCGACAGGGCTATGATGTGATCCGGGTGAGACTCGAACTCACGACCAATGGCTTAAAAGGCCACTGCTCTACCAACTGAGCTACCGGATCATTAATGGGTTGATAACACTTGGAAAATCGATGGAAAAATTATGTTAAACATGCTGCCTTTCACAGGGAAAAAGCACTAATCTATTGCACCTTCAATACAGGTAGTATTAAAACCGCCACGTGTATTATAAACTGTTGTGATTTGAATTTTTTCTGTATCTAAAGCCGATTTCAAATCATTGAAAATTCGTTTTGTTGCACCTTCTTGATAGATTCCTACATTACGGAAACTGACAAAATAATATTTCAATGATTTCAGCTCAATGCATTTTCCTCCGGTGGGATAGTATTCAATTTTTATATAAGCCAGATCAGGCAATCCACTGAATGGGCAAACGGCACTGAATTCATCTGTCTCAGTCATAATGTACTGGTTTGGACTATCGAAAGGGAATGTTTCCAAAAAATCAGGATTAATCTCTTCCTCACCTTTGAACTTAAAATATTTATCTTCAGCTTTTGGCATCTTTACCTCGATAGATACAGCCTGTTGTGCAGGTCTCTTTCACCTCAACTGCTGCTAGAAAATCCAGATTTGGTTTTAATTGGTTCCAAATCCATTTGGCCAGGATTTCACTAGTTGGATTCTCAAGTCCTTCAATTTCATTTAGATAGTGATGGTCCAGTTGATCATAGATTGGGTCAAATGCTTTTTTAACATCGGCAAAATCTTCTACCCAGCCGATAGAATCATCCACTGGTCCGTCTAATGTAATTCGTACTTTAAACGAATGACCATGCAATCTTCGACATTTATGATTTTCAGGAACATTTGGCAGCAAATGGGCCGCCTCAAATGTAATATCTTTATAAATTTCCATTATTAACTAAGGTATGCCTAAAAATTTATGTGTTTGGAGACTTACTCTCCAATGGGGATGTGAAGTGCAGTAAGATAAGGTTTGGTTCGTATTTTTTTCTCGATCAATACCATCCATAGGCTGCAAGGAGAAATAGTCAAAATCCAAATCCTCAAATTGTTTTGGATCACCACCGGGTTGAGGATATACTAATTTTAATTCTTGTCCTTTTGTTAGTACCAATTCACTCCCAATTTTAGGGCTGACACATACCCAATCGATCCCATTAGGCGGTAAAATAGTACCATTGGTTTCAATAGCAATTTCAAAACCTATATTATGAAAAGAACTTACGAATGCATGGTCTATTTGAAGTAGTGGTTCGCCCCCAGTACAAACCACATAAGGTTTTGATTCAGATTTTACAGGCCAGAACTGTAACGTATGTTTGGCTAATTTATCAGCTGTATTGAACTTGCCGCCACCGGGCCCGTTGTTACCAACAAAATCTGTATCACAAAAATCACAAATTGCGTTTTTTCGATCTTTTTCGAGACCTGACCAAAGGTTGCATCCGGTAAATCGTAGGAAGACTGCGGGCCGGCCGGTATGGTGTCCTTCCCCTTGGATAGTATAATACACTTCTTTAACGGAATACATCTTAATCTGAATAAGTTAAAGGATCGATAAGGCCTGCTTCTTCAAAGCCCTTGAGTCGAAGTTGACAAGCATCGCAATGTGCGCATGCGGTCCCATCTTCTCTTGGGTCATAGCAAGAATGAGTTAAACTGTAATCCACACCCATTTCTATACCCAAGCGGATGATTTCTGCTTTGGTTAAATTGATGAGAGGAGTGTGTATTTGGATATGGCTTTGACCTTCTATCCCAGATTTAGTTGCCAAGTTTGCCATATATTGGAAGGATGAAATATATTCGGGTCGACAATCAGGGTAGCCACTATAGTCAAGTGCATTTACGCCAATAAAAATATCACTGGCATTCAATACTTCGGCATAGGCCAAAGAAAAAGATAGAAAAATTGTATTCCGTGCAGGTACATAGGTTATAGGTATATCTTTCGAAAATAAAGCTTCGTCACGGTCTTTAGGGACATCTATATCATCGGTTAATGCTGAGCCGCCAAAAGCGCGTAAATCAATGTTGGAAATTATATGATCTTTAGCACCAAGTGATTTTGCAACAGCACCTGCGGAGTCTATTTCAAATTCATGGCGTTGCCCATAACGAAAAGATAAGGCATAGGGTTCAAAACCATTTTGCTTTGAAATAGCTAGACAGGTAGCGGAATCCAATCCGCCGGATAGTAAAATGATTGCTTTTTGCATAAGTTTTTGGGAATTTTCGTTTTGTAAATTACATACGAATACTATTTTGAAACCGAATACAGAATCACCTATTTTCCTTTAATAATTTTGAATGCGGGGAAAGAATTACCATATGAAAAAATGGATATTACTTACTGGTTTGTTTATCAGTTGTCAGGAAGATGAACCTGTTCCTTTTGATGAAACATTGCCAATAATAAATATAGATAAAATCCGAATCACTGAATTAGGCGGAGGATTTGGTGTGCCAACAACTTTTTCTTTATCTTTTACAGGTGAGATTATCAACCAAACGGAAAATGTATTTAAAACTTATCGACAGAATATAAGTTTTACAGCGGCCAATGGTAATCAGGTCAATGGACAAATGACGCTACCCATGTTTCGATGGCTATGTCCATATGATACATTATACGGCGGCGGCCAATCAGATAATTTTGCGGAAGGCTTTATTGATACAATAATGACCTGGGAAAATGTTGCCACCGGTTCAATTATTACCTACGGGGTAGGTAATGAATGTGATAATTAAGGTTTTTGAGCTACCATCATGATTTCCACGAGGGCATCCCGAGGGATGCGTGCCGCCTCAACGACAGCCCTAGCGGGTGGACTTTCTTCAAAATATTTAGCATATACTGCATTCATTGCGCTATAGTGATTTAAATCTGATAAAAATACTTGGGTTTGAACAACATCATTAAAGCTAAAATCTGCCGCTTCTAATACTGCATTCAAATTTTGCATCACACGGTGTGTCTGAACCTCGATACCTCCCTCAACCAATTGTCCTGATTGAGGATCAAGTGCGATTTGTCCTGCAAGATAAAGGACATCATCAACCATAATAGCCTGGGAATAGGGACCTATGGCTTTGGGTGCCTTTTCAGTTGAGATTACTTTTTTGGTTTTTTCAGATGTGGTCTCGCAAGCAAACAGACTTAATCCAATTACAAGAAAAAATAATCTTGGGAAGGTTATTATCTTTGATTTTTTTTTGTAGAACAAGTTTCGATGTGCCACAAGCCTCATTAATAAGGGGGGTGTTATCATTATTGAAGGTTTATATAGTCCCCGACTAGAATCACTTGGAATGCATCCGGGTGCATATATTCATTTGCAGCCCTTAAGACGTCTTCTTTCGTCACAGAACGAACCCGCGCGGGATATGATTTTGAGCGTTCATGATTTCCATATCTTAATTTCTCAATTGCAAATGATCTGGCTGTGGCATTCCCGTCCTTAAACTTCATTTCGTAAACACCGTCTGCAAGGGCGTTTTGAGCAATCATCAACTCCTCATCGCTAACCAATCCTTCTTGTATCTCATAAATGACACCCATGATATTGTCATAAAGCTGTTTTGTGACATCATGCCGGCTTGACGTGTGAAAACTGTAGCTCCCAGAGCCATCCCATTGGTCTTCAATATATCCACTGGCATCATTGGTCAGGCCATATTTGTCTCTGGTTTCAATAAACATTCTGGTCCAGAAATGCCCTCCAGCAAGAATATAATTCATAACCTCAAAAGCGGTTTCATCTTTAAAGGCCACCGGGGCAAGAGGATGTCCTATCACCACCCATGTTTGGAGCTTATCAGCAGGGAAATAGTGTTGTTTGTTTTTCTGGTGTTTTATTTTTGGCACATTCCTGTGGTTAGGAAGCGTTTTGTTAATCAAACCTGAAAACTGAGCTTTCAGGTTTTTTCGGATAGCCCCTTCATTAATATCACCTGATATGGCAATGGTCATGTTATTTGCCACAACATAAGCAGTGTAAAAGCTCTCTACATCATGGGTGGAAAGGTCTTCAAAATCACTTGATACCAGCTTCTTACCCAAGATGTTGCCTTTAAGAATAATATCATGAAATTTATTTACGGCCACATTGATTGAGCCATCAATTATGACCCCATTTTTGTCCACTTTAACCTCTTTGGTCGCTTTTCCTGCGGCAGTTTTAATATTTGCTTCTGTAATATTGGGTGATTTTACGATGGCACTAAAAAGCTCGAAGGCCTCTTCCAAATCTTCGGCTGGAACGTTCAAATTAATCTCGGTCCACTTATTATGGAGTATTACTGAATACCTTGCCGTCATGCGCTTTAAAGCTGCTTTAAAAGTTGTTGGAGACATATTCTTAGGGCCGGAGTTAAGGAAGGATTCAGCCAAGGATTCAGCGGCTCCTTCTTTGTGTCCATCAATTTTACCAGCTTTTATAAAAGCGGTCAAGGATACAAGTGGCACTTGGTCTTCTTTTGCCACATAAGCAACTAAACCATTGTCCAAGGAGACTTGGTATTTAGCAGGGTCGGGCCTTTTAAATTCGCTTTTTGGAATTTTCATATCGCGAGGATGGATCAGGTCTTGTGCTAAAATTTGGGTGCTCAATGAAAGCGCTAATAAACTCAAAATCAAACATGATGCTTTCAATAAATATCTCATTGACCTTCTCCTATCGGAATGACATTACCAATGGAGAGATTATCGGGGATGAAATATTGTTTAACCAAACGTCTGACATCCTCTACCGTTGTTTTGTCTCTGGCCTCAAGATAAGGTTTCAGAGTTTTCCAACTGTCCATAACTTCAAAATGCCCAATATGGAAATTAAGCTGGTTGGGGTCGGAAGCTGCTCTATACCACTGGGTGCGCAGAGTTTTTTGCGCAAATTTTAATTCTTCATCTAAAATATATTCTTCTGAAAGCAATTTAATTTCTGCCAACATGGCTTCCTCACTTGCATCAAGTTTTTCAGTATCTCCATAGATAGCTGCAAAATGGATTGAACTGGGAAGCCCATAATTATTGGTATGAACAACTCTTGTATTAACATTAACACTTCCGCCAATTTTCTTGTCATCAAGGGTTTTTTGAAGTCGGTTCCGCATAACTTCTTTGATAACATCGAAATGGGGCTTGTCCGGATGCCCAACACCGGGGATTTGATATCTTAACTCAACCCGGGGGCTTAATTTATTATCTCTGTATATCAGTCTTTTTTCGCCTGAGGGTAGAGGTTCCTGCCCATAGTAGCGGGTCGGCTCCGGTTTACGTTCTAAACCGCCAAAATATTTTTCAACCTTTAGTATCATCTCATCCATAGTGACCCCACCAACGAAAATTAAGGTTGAGTTATTAGGTATAAAATAGGTGTCATAAAGATATCTTTCATACTGGCGGGTGTAATTTTTAAAGTCGGTCATATAGCCTTCGGGGATATAGACATTTGAGGTTCTACCAACGAGGGCATCCATCGCTTCCAAATAGCGGCTGTTTAGCTGATTTAAAAACCCAATCCTCTGTTCGACCAATATCATTCGCTCAGCATCAAATTTGCGGAAGATGGCATTTGTCATGCGGTCCGCCTCAATCCGAAGGAAGATATCAACCCTGTTGGCAGGCAAATCTATGTCAAAATGCATATATTCCTGCTCGGTTGAGGCGGTCAGGCGTGTGCCACCAAAACCCTGATACCATTTCATGGTGATGCCTTCGTTGGTCAGGTTTTCTACCTTCCTTTCCAAATCATCAATATGCTTTTCAAGTCTTGTCAGTTCTGGTGTTGTTTGTTCGTGTTTATAATCATGGAAAACGCCTCTTTCACGAATGTCATTTCTGGCGCGGTTAAGTTCGGCAATCATGGATTTTTCAGTGGCATTTATTTCATCAATAAGGGGCTTTTCAATTTCCCAATCTTTGGCACCTAGTGTGGGCGTACCTTTAAACATAAGATGCTCTAAAAAGTGTGCTGATCCATATTCACCGGGAATTTCATTTAAGGCCCCCATATCGGTCCATATTTTTGCGGCAACTCTGGTGTCACCCGGCCTCTCTATCACCAGTAACCTTAGGCCATTTTCAAAAATATGCTCTTTGATGGGAAGGTCATATTCATAGTCTTGAGCGGCAGTATTTGCACCCATAATTGTTAAAGCCATTAGTGATTTTATAATAAAATGTCTCATACTGGGAGCTCCTCTCATTTACAAATCATATTACTTCAAAATGGAGCGGAAAACTGGGTTCGAATCGGTATCCTCAACTTTGGTAGAGTTATACCCCGTGTTTCAGTATAGCTTCCATGGCATCAGCAAATCTATCAATCTCTTCAATAGTTGTATAAACATGAGGAGTTATTCTACAGCCTGTAAACTCAGCATGATTAATGGCAACAACAAAAATTCTATATTTATCCCAAAGTTCTTTTGCTACAGCTGAGGTATCAATACCTTCAATTTCAACGGTTGCAATTGCACAACTTTTGCCGGGCTTTAAACTTGTATGCAGTTTAATTCTATCATTTTTTAATAGTCTTTTGGCCCAACGATCTCTTAAATAAATTAACCTTTCTTCTTTATTTTTGCTTCCAATCCCTTGATGAAAAGTAAGTGCATCTCCAATAGCTATTTTGTTGGGGCAAGGGTGAGTTCCAATTTCTTCAAATTTTCTAATATCATCTTTCCTACATTCTCCTGGAGCTTGCATTGGCCAAAGGTCAGCTATTTTATTTTTACGAACATAAAGCATACCCGTACCAAAAGGTGCAGAAAGCCATTTATGTAAACTTGTAGCATAATAGTCACATTCTAGATCGTCAAGATTAAAATCAAAATGCGCAAAGGTATGCGCCCCATCAACTATAACGGGAATATTATATTTTTTGGCCATCCTAACAACCTTCTTTACAGGAAGTATTTGGCCAGTAATATTTATCATATGGCACATCAAAATAAGTTTTGTTTTTGG